>ULLG01025201.1_pt1 | contig 18849 bp, 13 predicted proteins | sample 1951341 | NCBI WGS metagenome assembly ULLG01 (sample SAMEA4835519, study PRJEB28245) | human gut metagenome | biome: gut microbiome; material: fecal sample | place: Denmark | collected 2008 | reverse complement strand
AATTTGTTAAAAAGTCTTCCGGCTTTAATTTAAACATTTCATTATCTATTTCTTCTTGTAAATCCTTTGTTTGTACATCTTTACTGCTTTCAGACATGGTTATCTTATTAACTATTTTGGAATATTTGTTATGAACATAGTTGGTTTTCTTGTATGGATGTCTCAATGAATAATTACTTAAATTACAGTAATATAAAATCAATTGTTCATATTTCTGATAAAAATCACAAACATGAATCTGAGACAAAGGATGAATTAAAGATATTTTACGTTTATTTTGTGTATCTTTATTTATTTTAAACAAATATGGAATACATATCATATAGTCTTTTTTATTCTTTTTAATGTATTTTATGTGATTTAGCATGTCTCTTGGAATATATTTCTCTATAAAGAAATTTAATCCAGACATTATTTCTGTTTCATTTCCTCTACTTTTTTTCTTTAATTCCTCCTTTATATATTTATCGTATAAACTTTGAAGTTTTTCAAATAATAATCTATTTGAAAATTTCATAGGTACTTCATATGGTAAAGTATCCGAAATTAAAGGGCTATAAATTTGTAATTTTATATAAGCTTTACTTTTAGACATTACGCCAACACCTTACAATATTATTTATACTATTTTGCGGAAAATTTCTTTTAATTTTTCTTTTGAAACTTTGGACAAACGAAATTCTAGCTAATGCTCTTTTTTGTTTAAGCGATAAATTTTTTACTAAATTACTTTTAAATATTAAAATTTTTAAATAGTTATCTAATTCTAAAAGTTCATTGCAATTTTCATCTATTAAAGGATACGAATGTAAAATTCCTCCATGCAATACACCTATCTCAATTTCGTTAAAAACCTTTTGATGCTTTTCTTTTAATGGAAAACATGACGTTAAATATAGTAGTCTCTTCTTTAATAAAACAAAATCATTTGCTTTATTGTAATTGTACATTGCTAAAAATATTTTACTCTTTATTTTCTTTATCTTTTTTTCAGCAATAGTTATGTTTACTTCTGAAATTTTTCTTTTTGATGTAGATGCTTTTTTCTCTATTGTGTAGCCTAAATAATCAAATATTACTCGTGTACTTGCTACTACTTTTTTGAAATAAGTTTTTTGGGAATTAAAATGTAAATTTGGCAATCTATTTTTTAATTTACTTTCATCAATTTGGATAGTCGTAAAACAAATAATATCATCTACATATCTTGCATAATAAAAAACACCTTCCAAATTTTTTGTATATTCATCAAATTCATGCATATAAATTTCAGATAATGTTGCACTAAGATTAATTCCCCTTGGCAAACCTTGAACATTTGAAAGATTATCAAAAAAACAACGCAATAATTGCTTTGTTGCCGAAGAGGTTAATCTTGAATTAATAATTTTATTTAATATTATCTTGCTATCTATACTCTCATAAAAATTATCAATATCAAATTTATATATATAAAAATCTGTATTTTCTTGTATTAAATATTTAATTTGTTCTATAATTTGGTTTCTATTTGCAAAAAAAACGCCATATATTCTCTTAATATTGTAGTTAATTTTTCTTAACACAAAGTCTGCTGATATTGCATTTTTAGGAAGTTTATACACCATTTTATTTTTTTGTTTAAACATTTGTAATGGTGGAAAAGAATAATTATTAATATTTTCGCATTCATGAACAATTTTTTGAAGCTTTACATCTATTTCCTTAGGTGAACACCCTTGAAAATATTTATTTAAATCTCCCAACTTTTTAAGTTTTTGAAAATTTTTCAAAGAAAAAGACTGGTTTAGCATAGATATAACTCTTTATTTTTCTTTCATTGATATTATGTAAGATAATACTCAATTTCAATTAAAACATATCTGTCTTTTTAACTATTATCATCAAATAATTAAAATTATATTATTTCTCTTTATTCAAAGCGTCTTGAAAATCAACTAGAGAGATAATTTTATCAAAAAAAGGACTTAAAATATATTTTGTCTCTCTTGCATAATTAATTGGATAGATTAGTCCTGTTCTCAATAAAGCAGTACATAACGAAACATACTCTGCATCACTAATTTTATTTTGATACTTATAATGCTTTGCAAAATTTTGAACATAATCGTTATTATAAGATATATGTCCTTTTGCACTAATTGTAGAATATGTAGGCAATGCTTTAGTTCTATAATCATACATATTAGCTAACAATTGAATCTCTTTATCTGATAAAGTCTCAAGAACAGTTGCATACCTATTAAATTCATTCGCATAGATAGGGCTAGCTAATTTTTCATTTTGAGCTAAGCTGTTTATTGCTTTGGCCAATAATCTTAGATTTATTCGTGCAGCTCCATTCATGGCAGCTTGAGTGTAACGATGTAATAGAGATACTTTATCATCATCATCAACACGACTAAAATCCCCTTGCTGAATTTCCTCAACTAAAATATCTCTGCTTTCTCCTAATTTCTTCTCACAGTGTGTACTCCACATAGACTGAAACGTTGCAGTTGGTATTTTAAAAAGAGATAAAATATCAAATATTGCAGAGGATATAAGATTGTTATTCATTTCGTTGCCTTTAAGAATTTTTCCACATCTAATTACATAACATATGTATTATTGCTTGATGATTGATAATTATCATAAAAATGCATATACAATTCATCGCATTTTTCTTTAAAAATAATCTCTCCATATTTTCCTGGCAAAAATTTATCACAAATATCGCTTATAGTAACTTTAACTTTAGCTCTCGCTGATTGCATTTTACGCCATCCTGCAACCAATTTTTCATGTTTTAAGGTCGTTAGAAGCTCTTTAGCTGTTTGTTTAACTTTCTTGATTTCCTCTTTAGTTAATTCTGGAGCTGGTTTCATCAAAATGTCATATACAGCCAACTCTTCTTCAGTTAAATTTTCTTCAATATGGCGTTTTTCTTCTTTTGTTAATTCTTGAGTAAATCTTATTAGCTCATTGAAAAAACGTTCCAAATTAGCATCTTGACTATTATATTCATTAAGTAACTCTTGGTATTTTTTCATAAATTCAAGACGATGTTTATTTAATTTAGCCATATCAAAGATTTTAGCCTGAATACCAGCTTTTATTTGTTCAATGACTGTTCTTCTTTTTCCTTCAGCAAAGCGTTTTTTTAATAAATCGAAATCAATTTTTGTTAAATCAAATGCGTTTTTTTCCTCTATTTTGTAATCAGAAACTTTAATAGACTTATTCAATATCTCTTGAACTTTATCAGCCAAAAGTTCTATCTCTGTATCATCAATTTTAGGAGAGATTTTTGCATTAATTTTAGCTGATATAATTGATACTGCTAATATTTGTTCAATATATTGCTCTGCTGCAACATCAGGTAATACAGCTTTTAACAACTTTTTCAATTCTGCCACATTATTTTGAAAATCGTTTTTTGTCTTTTCACTAAATAATATTTTTTCAACGGCATCATCACAATAAGCAATTTTTTTAAATGTATCTGTTTCATTTATAATAGCTTGGATATCAATTTCGTGTAAACCGCAAAATTCCTGCATTTTTTGATAAGAATTATCCAATAAATGAATAAGCTCTTTTTTTTCTAAAGCCGGAGTATCATTTATTTCTGTATCACCAACAGAAACACTACCGTACATAGCCAATGCCTTCTGTAGAGCGTTAAAAATACCTATATAATCAACAATAATCCCATTGTTTTTACCTTTTGCCACTCTATTAGCTCTAGCTATGGTCTGCATCAAAGTATGGTCTTTTAGTATTTTATCAATATACATTGTTGATACACATTGCGCATCAAATCCGGTAATCCACATTGAGCAAACAAAAACTATCCTTAAAGGATCATCTGCATCTTTAAATCTTTTTTCAATATTTTTAATACCTTCTTTATTTATACGCAAACGATATGGAGTAATATCTGAGCCACGTTTTTTGCAATATTCAATTTCATTTTGAGAAGCTGATACAACAACTGTCATATCGGTTTCTTTCATATAGTTTATTTTTTCTCGCAAATATTTTTGTTGTTCTAAATTTGCTGTTTCTAAAGCATTTTCAAGCCTTTTTATGTATTCTTTCCAAAAATATTGAACCTTTGTACACATCTTCACGGCTGTTGGCTTATCAATAGCAACATACATTGCTTTTCCCATATAGCCACGCCCCATAAAATGTTCAACAATATCTTGTGCAACCTTATCAAGTCGGTCATCCCGCGTAATTGCTTGATACATATTAGCATATTTACTAGCAAAACGTTCTTCTTGTTCTTCGGTTAATTCAGCTTCGTCAACAATAGCCTGAATCTCATCTTCCATTTTATCATTAACAATTTGAAGATCTGGTCGACGATTTTCATAATACAACTTAACCGTTGCTTTATCCAAAATAGACTGTTCAAAATTATAAATACTTGTATAATCCCCAAAAACTTCTTTTGTTTTTTCATCACCACGAATTAAAGGTGTTCCGGTAAACGCCATAAAACAAGCATTTGGCAAAGCTTTACGCATATCCATTGCCAGTTTATTATATTGTGAACGATGGGCTTCATCCGTAAAAACAATAATATCATTTCTATCTGATAATTTTTCAGCATCTTGAAATTTTTGAATCATTGTAAAGATATAGCGATGATCTTCAGAAAGAAGCTTCTTTAAATTTGTTACATCATTAGGATTTAATTTACTAGTCGCTCTAACATTATCTTCCGTCACAGCTCCTGTATCAACAAAATTCCCATATATTTGGGTATCTAAATCATCACGGTCAGTTACAATTAAAAATGTCCAGTTTCCTTTTATCTTACGCAACACTTTTTGAGCTAAGAACACCATAGAAAAGCTCTTGCCACTCCCTTGAGTGTGCCAAAACACACCTAATTTTTTAGTTTTTCGAACTTCTTCATCTTTGATTTTATTAAAAGCTCTGTTTACACCTAAATATTGGTGATTTTTACCTATAATCTTTATTAAACCTTTGGATGTTTTTTGAAAAAGAATAAAATTTTCAACAAGATCCAAAAGCTTTGTTTTATCAAAAACTCCTTTTATAACCGTATCTAACGATATAACACCAGCTTCACCTTCATCATTAATTTTCTTCCAGTCAGAAAAGTGCTCAAAACTTGAAGTTATAGAACCAATTTTAGTTTCTGTTCCGTTAGAAATCACAATAAATGCATTATAATAAAAGGCTTGCGGTATAGCCTCTAAATAATGTTTGATGTTATCATTATATGCATTTTCAATATGTTTATGGCTTGCTTTGAGTTCAATAAAAACCAATGGTAAACCATTAACAAACAAAACCATATCCGCACGACAATTATATATCTCTCCAGAAATTTTAAATTGTCTGGTAATCAAAAAATCATTTTTTGTTGGGTCTTGCCAATCTATTATTTTGACATTATCTTGAACTTCAACCCCATTATCATCTTTAAATGTAGCCGTTACACCATTTTTGAGCAAATTATAATAAAATTGATTTGCCTCAACCAAGCTTAAATTAGCTTTGCTTTGTAACAAAACACTCAAAGCATCATCAACAGCTTCTATTGGTAAAGAAGGGTTTAGCTCAATAACTTTTTGTTTAAGTCTATCAAATAGCACTACATCTTCGGTTGTTTTACGTCCTAAAGTCGCATTTTCACCAAACGTTTCCATACCACAATCAACAGCTTCGTAACCTTGTTCTTCTATACGACTAAATGCGGCTATTTCCATTGGTATTTCATTTAGTGAATTTGTCATTATGCTGCATCTCCAAATTTCTCAAAATATTCAGCTACGATGAAATTTGCTATTGTCTTTGCTGTGTTTACTGCAAGCAAAGCTTCTTGACGTGTTGGTTCCAATCCTGGTAGAATTCTATGTGCATCACTCATATTATTTCTCATCAGATTAATGCCGTCAACTAAATTAATAAATCCTTTCTTAAAATCAAAAGAGATTTTCTTTTGTATGCTAGAATTGTTGTGTCCTATGTTTAGTTGTTTTAATACATTCCGCATAAATTCTTGTAATTTGTAGCTATACTTTACTTTTTTCTTTAATGTCTGATCCAATATGATTTCTTGTAAAAGTTGTTCTAGTAAAGATGATGCATTAGTTATAGCCCCCATATAATCGCCATTTTCAATTTTTTTGATACATTTTTCACATTGTTGATTTATCAAAATATAATTTCCAAGCTCTTTTTCTTTGAAAATACAATCATAGTTAATCATAGAATCATCTAAAGAGTATATCTTAAATTCACCTGTTTCTTCTAATTGAACAATTTCATAGTTATCCTTAGAAAATTCTGCATTTATATATTCCATAACTTCAGCCGTGCTTGATGTGTAATTGGATAATTGAGAAAAATAACCATCTACAACTTGATAAAGTCTATGAGTAAAATTTATATTTTTCAAATTAATTGCCAAATATTTTTCAAGCTTAAAATGCGTATTTTTATATTGAGGATGCACCTTGATATCAGGAAAATCAGCAAAAAATTTTTCAAAAGACTTGATTTCGATATCTGCCTTTTTTAATATCTCATCGATTTCTGATTTCTTTAAATGAACAGTTAAACCTGTTGAACCTAATAGAATGTTAACAAAAACATTGATGGAGTCTGAACTTAATTTCATCTATTGAATCTCCAGTTCATCAACATTAATTTCACCAGACATTAAACGAGGAAGAAGCATATCTCTAGTTTGATTTAAAAGCTTATTTTTCAATATGATATTTCGAATTTCCTCGAATAAAGGAGTAACTATCAAATTAAATTGTTTAATGACATTTTCATTAATATCTGTTATTTTCAATGTTGCTAAATCTTGAGGATAGACGTGCGGTTGGGCTGCCCCTTTTTGTAAATTTGTCACATTTACCTGATTATGCTTCAAATACGAATAAAAGTAATAAACATAAGGAGTCATTTTATTATCTATATACGAACAATCAGATGCCCATATATTCTCATAGTATAATTTCACATACCCAGCATTTGCACCAGATGCACTAACCGTAATTACCGGTGCCTCCGTATTGGATGTATTATGATAATAAGCTGGTTCCAAGCCACCCGCAACAACCGGTATATTTCCTTCTTTTATTGTTGCTTTAGTTATATTCTTACCTTTTTTCGGCATAACAATTTTACCAAGCTCTGTTTCTTTAAATGTAGCAGTTTCATGTCCTGGGTATTTAAAGTCAACAAACCATTCTTTATAAATCTTTTGTGCCATTTCTTCCAAAATTTTGATACGTTTGTTATTATTTTCAATCAAATCATCATAATTGGATAAAATTTTAGCGATTTTTTGCTGCACTGCAAATAGCGGTAATTCTATAAGCATATTTTCAATATCTTTTGGAGCTATACTTGGGTATGTTGCAACTGTGTTTTCAGCAATTGCTTGTAAATAATTTGTATTTTTCTCTTGAGTTAACCAATAATAAAAATACTTGCTATCAGCAATATTTTCATCAATATCAATTACAATAAAGCCTGTAGAAACTAGTAAATTATCATATTCTTTATCAATATATCCATAGTGTTTTTGATTAGGGCGAACTGTAGAGTAAATTATATTCCCTTTTTTGACTTTTCTTTTAGCTCTGCTAGGAATTTTATCCACTAAGGGATCTAATTTAACAATTTTTTCTATGTGATTTTCTGTTATATTTCCTGTATCCAAATAATAAATATATTCCCACTTATCTTTCGAACTGTAGCTAAATTTATTTGTTTTGATAAAATCGCAAACTTTCATCATTTTGCTCCTAACAATTCTTTTACATTAAGAGCAATATTGTTTTCTAAGATATGAGCTTCGTTATTGAGTTTCTCTAACTCTGCATTTAATTCTTGCAATTTATCCTCGAAAACATATTCTTCTTCAGCACTATCTTTAACTCCGACATAGCGACCAGCATTTAAACTCCAACCTTGTTTTTCAATTTCTTCAAGTGTTGCAACTTTACACAAGCCTTTGATATCTTTGTATTGCATATCTGGGAAGTATTGTTTTATTTGAGCTTCACTTCCTTCATCAAAACAAAGCTCATCACCTCTATATAATTTAACGATATTAGTGATAAATTCGATTTGCTCATCTGTAAATTCTCTATGTGCTCGGTCAATTGGTTTATAAATATCCCTGACATCGAGGAATAATACTTTATTTTTACGTTCGGTTTCTTTTTTCCCTTTATCTAAAAACCACAATGTGCAAGGTAACGTTACGTTATGAAACATATTAGGGCCAACAGATACCATTACGTCAACAGCATTAGCTTTGATTATTTTCTCTCTGATAGTTTGCTCTGTTTGTCTAGCATCACTTGCAGAGTTTGGCATTACAAATCCGGCACGCCCTTTTTCAGATAAAGCTGAATAAAAACATTGTATCCATAAATAATTTGCATTATCAACGCTAGGTATTCCTAATTTATAACGTTTATCAGTTTTGATTTTTTCTTTATCAACACCGGAAACATTGAATGGTGGGTTAGCCATCACAAAATCCATGTTGCCAATGCTATCAAATTTATCAACTTCCATGGAATTACAGGTTGCAATTTCACCTTCTAAACAATGAACCGCTAAGTTCATTTTACATAATTTTGCAGTTTCTTCTGTTTTTTCTTGCCCAAAAATTCGGATTAAATCATTAGGAACTTTATCTTTGATTGTCCGTTTAATAAATTCACTTGATTGAACAAACATACCTCCACTACCGCAAGCGGGGTCATAAACTTTGCCTTTTATAGGTTTCAGTATCTCCACAATCAATCGTACCAATGAAGTCGGTGTAAAAAATTCTCCGCCTCGTTGCCCTTCCGCACTGGCGAACTTACCTAAAAAGTATTCATAAATTTTCCCAAAAGCATCACCTTTAATTTTACCCATCTGAATACCGTTAAACTGCTTTAACAGGTCACGCAATAATGAATTGCCTAATCGTTGATAATTTTTGGGTAAAACACCTTCAAGAATTTTGTTTTGCTGTTCAACTAAGCTCATTGCTTCATTAACCGCTTTAGCAATATTTTCACTTTCTGGTAAATTTAGCAAATGATTATATCGTGCTTTTTCAGGCATAAACAAAACACCCTGCTGTTGAACTCGATCTTTCAAACTAACAGCACTTCTTCCAGTTTGCACTGGTAGTTTTTCAACTGCTTCAGCAAAGCGATAATCTGCATATTTTAAGAATATCAATCCTAACACAGGTGTTGAAAATTCATTTGTCTTTAAACTTGATTGTGCTCTTAGTTTATCTGCTGCATTCCACAATTCTTCTTGATATGAAGTGTTAGATGTTTTTTTTGATGCTTTTGCCATAACAAACCCTTAACAAATAGTTAATTAACTATTTATAGTTTAAATAACATTTACTTTATAAAGTCTTAAAATTCGGCTTTTTGCTGATAGATAATTATGTAAAATTTGATTAAATAGAAAAAGAGTGACAATCTTATTATCACTCTTTTTGCTTAATAGTTTTTTATTTACTATTTTTCATCAAATAAGAAACGAATTATTCTATCTTTAGCTTTTTTTGTTGCTTTTTGGATATCTTCTTTTTTCCAAAACGGTCTATTGGTTTCCTCATAAGTAGCAACTAGTGCTTGTGCTATTGGGTAAGCACTATCAATATATCCTGTCTTATCTTCAAGAGTAGTTGAAATTTTAGTTCTAAACCATTCATTTCCAATTGATCTATTTATTGTTTCTTCAAGTAATATCTTATTACCTAACTTATTCACAATACCATTGAACTCTTCTTCACTCTCTATACCTGCATCCAAACGAATTTGCTGTAAATTTTTACCACTATTAGGCATAATATGTTCAATATCATACTTATTACCTAATGCAAAAGTGCTATTGTTTTCTTTAGCAAATAAATATTCATTCAAATAAACCAAGCTATTTTTTTCGCACGCTTCTATTTCAGCCTCTAACTCTGCTTTAGTCCACATTTTTCTGATATGAGCATCAAAATCAGCTTTTATAGTTTCTTCGCTAATATTAATATCAACTAATTTTACTTCTTCTCCAAATAAAAATGACTTAAAGTTTTTACTAGAATAACCAGCGTCTACCAATTCCATAATAGTAAACAACCTTAACAAACATTCCAAAATAGTCTTCATCTTTTCTTCGGAAACATCACTTGGATCAAACCTATAAAAGTAGCTAGCTAAAAATAATTTATAGTTTTCATTAAATTTTGAAAGAACTTGTGCAACCGGATACTTAGAAACTTTTCCCCACATTTCAGCTATATTTTTCATTTGTTTACATAATTCTATTGGCTCATTAAGTAGTTCATCATGTAAGTCCGTAAAATATCTTCTTACACCAGGTGTTGTTACATTAACATTGTTATTTTCAGTTAATATTTCTTTTTTGACTGCTCTGTCACAGTACATTTGTTGGATAAGGATTGAATCTATACTAGCAATTTTAACTTTTTCTAATTTATTTACCAGCTGTAATAAATCTTCCCATTCTGCTTTAAATTTATCTTCTTTATTTAATTGAACTGCTTGAGCATATAATTTTGCAGAAATTATATCTGCATCGTGTAGAGGCAAACCATCAGAATTAAGCGAATTAAACATGGCAATAGCTTGTTCAATATTCCAACTTTTAATTTCAATAACCTCACAGTTATTTGTCAAAACTTTTGTAAAAGTATTTATCTGAGAAGCACCTAATTCTCTACTTTTGTCGTAAAAATACTTAAAGTTACGGAAGAAATTAGTATATCTATTATCTTTTTGCTTGTATTTTATTTGTTCAACATTGGCTGCTATTTCGTCATAATTAACCGCTTGCATGATTTTTCGTAACTCATTTTTATATAATTCATTTATAGAGTTATTTTCTAAAATAATTGTTCTTTTACAAATTGCTCTATCTTTATCAATGTCTGGAATATCTGTAATATCTTCTGCTTCTACTTTATATAGAATTCCCATAATTGTTCTTCTTCGTTCTTTTAATCCACTATATAAGCTTTCAGAATCCTCATCGTTAGATGTCTCAATGATTGCATTATTTATTCGAAGAAGTAAGGCTTTTAATAACAACAAAAATGTTGTTGTGCGTTGCTGCCCATCAATTAAACTAAATTTTGTGTCATCTTCTTGACAATTGATTATAATGGTTCCAAAGAAATATCCGTCTTTTATTTCTTTTTTTTCAGAAAAATCTTTTATATCTTGCCATAATTTATCACAATTATCAATTCCCCAAGAATAAGGTCTTTGATAGTCTGGTATAGTAAAAATTGTATCTTCATCTAATTTAAGATATTGGCCTATTTTTCTAAGTTTTGGCTCAATGCTTTTTACCATTTTCATTCTCCTTTTTTTTATAAGATTGTATTCGTAATATCTTAAAAGAGAATCTTTCAATAACAATAATTTTTACTAACTTATTATCAGTAAAATACTTCTATAGTATTTTTATGCGTATAAATGATTTTTTGCTAAAAAATTGTACAAATTATCTGTTTCAAGTAATTTGTGTATTTTCCTTATCAGCCAACGCATATTCAGTAAAATAATAACAAATGATACACGCAATATAAATCCACTCATTGGCTGGTAAGGAAATCGACTAAAAATAATAATTTTGTTTTGTAAATCAACAATTACTTTACAAAGGATATTGCTATGAGTGAAATTACTGAAATTCGTAAAATTTTAGATAGATTAACTAAGTATATCATGAAACCTAAAGGCTATATATGTCAATTTTGTGGACATAAAAGCTTGCAGCCATATGGTGGGAAATGTGCCCAATCAAAATCTGGACATCATCACTATATCGCTGCTGAACATTAAAGAGAAGTAGATTTTGGAAAAAGCCGTTGTTGCATTAATTTTGCGACGTGTTGTATATAAATTGCGATTTGTGCGTTGGCTGGCCAGGAAAACGCGGGGAAAATGCATTATTTTTCAAACCATACTTTTTGATAAACTTCGTCCCAACCAGAATTGTGGCTTGCGTTTTTAACCTTAATTATCAAATCTTCATTTCCGACAAACTGTTCCACCAGCACCGGAGGGATTACTTTGTCTTTTGTTCCGACATAGTGGATTTGCGGAAGTTCTGCAAATTGATGACGATAATCAGCCAAGTTCATTGATTCATTAAGTGGGGGTAAATTATGATATTGTGTCCACGCTAAATGGTCGAGATTTCCTGCAATGGTGATGATTTTTTTGATATTCAAACCATTTTTTGCCGAAGCCACTAAGCCTGCAATTTGCGCACCACCTGAAAACCCGATTAAAATCACCGGATGCGCCCCCGCAATTTGTTTGATAGCCTCATATTCTGCATTAATGACTTCATGTGCAAATCGAGCCGTTGTCCAATGTCTTTGAGAACAAATCGGGCTTTTGACATACTGACAAGGCCTTGCAAGATAAATCACATTCGGGCTATTATCCCCAAAAGTCAATTCACGAACCAATGTTCCTTTTGGTGTCGGGTCTTGTGTGGGGCGTCCGTGTGCGTTAAATGCATAACCGTCCCCTTCTATGTATATTTTATATACCCCATTCGGCTCAGTAATTTTTTGCCAACTTGTAATTGTGAAATCTCTTGTTGCAATTTCTTTATACTCATACGACGGAGGAACGGAAATGCTTTGGCATCCGCTCAACAAATAAATCGCAACTAAAATTTTATAAAAGCCATTTCTCATAGTTCATTATTTGCACAAGATTGTTAAAAAAAAGAAAATACCTTGCAACCAAACGATTACAAGGTATTTCATGCTGCAAATTAAGCCTTAAAATTTATATTTTAAGTTAACCAAACCGGTGTGGTCTTGGTAATCTTCACGGAATTTACCTTCATAACCCAATGAAAACTCAACATTATCATTGACTTCTGCGGTTACGCCGGCACCAAATTCCATACCAAAACGGTCTAAGGCATCTCCTTCAACAGCATAAGCTGAACCATTAGCCAAAGTTACGACTGAATTAACGTCATCGTTCATCAAGTCATAAGTGGCTGCAATTCTGGCTTCCGGCTTAATGTTCATACCGTTTTCAAATGCCCATGTCTTGCTGACTTTAGCCCCGATAACACCGGTTAAGATATCGGAATCATTACCGGAGACTTTTTGGTCGGCTGAATCGGTATAGCCGTCTTGGCTGATGTGAACATAACGCAAACCAACTTCAGGCGTTAAACCGAAGTGTTTAAGTTGCATATCATAACCTGTCATGGCTTGCAAACCAAAGGTTTCAACATCATAATCAGCTTTAACCCCAATTCCTGAAATGGTTTTGTCTTCGGAATAATCAGACCAACCATAAGATGCGATACCGTTCACATACCAGTTGCTTGGCTTATATTCGCCATAAACAAAAGCTGTATGCGTGTCAACATCGGTACTTCTCATAAAGCCGTCAATGTCGGTATTAGTATAAGCATAACCTAAACCGATTTTGGTGTCTTCGGTAACATATTTTTCAGCACCCATTGCCATACCCGAACTATCAGCATCAAAGCCATAAGCTTTTGAAGTATCATCAAGTTTAGATTTATTAAACAAGCCTTGAACCCACATAGCTGCACGTTCAAAAATATTATCACCGGAAGACATACCTTCACCACCGGTTGAAACGGAACCACCAGTCAAACGTGTGCTAACAGCGCCAAACACTTGGTTAGCCGTTTCGGTTTGTGTTTTTTGAACCATCGGTGCAACTTCCGGCGCAACCGCGGTTAATGCATCAACGTAAGCTTTGCTGTCATTTTGTGACAAATTATTCAAAACATCGGCCACGGCTTTGGCTTGTGTGTTTGCTCCGGCTGATGTTTTCATACTATCCCAAGCTTCGGCTGTAGACGCATTGTTGGTTGAACCTCCTGCATCATTAACCACATCAGAAGCCGAGTTTTCATATTTAATATTATAAGTTCCACCATCTATTGAGGTAATTTTATAACGATTGTTAGAAATCTCATTAGTGAAGTTGTTATCAAACTTTCCGGTTGTTTCAAACAAAGTGATGTTATCACTATCCCCGATTTTCATTGTTTTACTAATTGTCAAAGCCAGTTTGGATCCTTCATCAGCATGAATATTGCGAGCTGATAACAAACCGTTTCCTTCATCAGTAACAGACATATTCAAAGTTGAACCAGCATCAAAAGTGATGTCTCCACCGATTGTGGCTTTATTCAAACCCACATTCATCACACCACCGTTAGAGATTTCAACACTTCCTGCAATTTTAGAATTGCTGTTTTGAATATTGATTGTTCCGGGGCTCTCGATATTTGCATTTAGTGTTCCGGCCAAATTTAATATGGCACCAGATCTTAAATCAATATCACTGTCTTCATCAACACTAGCCCAGCCCAGACTTGAATTTTCAGCAATATTAACCGTACCTCCGGAAATATCAACGGGGTTTTGAGTTTCAAAAGTGGTTGAATCTTCAATATTTAATGTACCTCCCGACATTGCAATATTGGTGCCCCAAATACGGTTGCCATTACCAGACATATTAACCGTACCACCTTTGATGTTCAGCGTATCGCGTGCATAAAGGCCTTCACCACCTTCAATAACATTTACCGAACCATTAGAAATTGTAATATTTCCTTGTTCAGCCCCGATATCAGTTGCGATTATTTCACCGCCACTTATATTGACGTTTCCTTTACCATAATTGCCAATTTCTGTACCGGTAATTTTACCTCCAGAAATATTTAAATCACCTGTATTCTTTTCAGTTAAAGAAATTCTCGCACCATCTTTAAGAATAATTTCTCCACCGGAAATGTTAATATCTCCGGAAGATACATGATACTGATTTTTATCAATTTCATCAGGATTGAGACCAGCCGTTCGTATATCCTCATCAGTGGCTTGGTCAAACCATGTACTTGTCTTTTGATAAAATTCTTCTTCACTCATCAATGTTTCGCCGGTGGCACTGTAAATCCAATCACCGTCATAACCACCACGTTCTATCTTCGCAACTTCTCCGGTTAAATTAATTTTACCACCGGAAATATTAATATCACCGCTTTGACCTTCATGCAAGATACCGCCATCGTGAGCATTATCCGGGGTTACATCAGAATAATCCATAGTAATATTGGCATTATTGGTGATATTCATATTACCATTTCCGGTTAAAGTAATTTCACCGCCATCATTAACCTTAATATTACCACCGTTGATGTTAATATCTGCGGCAAGTATATTGTATTGTCCGCCAAGGCCTTCAGAATATATACCTGAATTGTCAGACAAAGTAATGTTGCCTCCGTTAATATCTAATTTGTGTTTGTTTTTACCATCAGATGATAAAAGAATATCACTAGAAGCAGTGCCGTTAATGGTTCCACTTTGAATAGTTATATTACCGCCTGATGCAAGATATGAATTAGTTAAAGTAGTATTACCACCTTCTAAAGTTATATCTCCGTCAGCCCAGATTCCGGCACTCTCAGGAACTTTGTTATTAGAAGTTAAATTAGTATTTTTTATTGAAATATTTCCGTTTGCTTCTAAGTCAGAATCCTGCATATCTACGGTAGCATTTTCAATCAGCATATTAGAATTATTCGGCTTTAAATCATCATCATTACCGGCTTCTAAAACACTCCCGTTGGAAAGATTTACTTTTCCGTTTATTACAATATCATTATTGTCTGCATCTTTTTCTGTGGTTTTAATATTTGAATTAGAAATATTTAAGGTGCCGTCTTTTCCGACTTGGATTGTTTTGTAATAATGTAATTCTTTATCGGAAATGGTTTGTTCCCCATTTATCACAAAATCCTTATCTGGATCCCCCACCCAGGCTTGGGCATAAACATTAGTTGTGCTAAGAACTGCAACTAATGCGGTTGAAAATAAAAGTCTATTTTTCATATGATTAACCTTCCTTCTTCTTTAATTGCAATTAAAAAAAGATACCCCCGCGTAAAACGCGGGGTTCTTCATATGCGGCTATAAGCCTTTACCACTGGCTTCCCCTGAACGGGGTACCCATAATTCTGCCAAACGCAATTTGTTACTATCTACCCGTAAACGGGTCATTTAAGTCCATAGTTAGTTGTTCTGCTAACTGATCTTGCTTAAGTTGCTCTTTAATATATTCCTTAATTTTTTCTGTGTTTTTACCAGTTGTATCAACATAATATCCTTTACACCAAAATTCTCGGTTGCGATATTGATACTTTATATTACTCCATCTCTCATATATCATTAAACTACTCTTTCCTTTGAGAAATCCCATAAATCCTGATATACTGATTTTCGGTGGTATCTTCACTAAAATATGGATATGGTCTGGACATGCCTCTCCTTCAAGAATTTCAACTTCTTTCCATCTACATAATTCTTTAAGTATTTTAACTATTTCTAGTCTTTTACTTCCGTAAAAGACTTTTCTCCTATACTTTGGCGCAAATACTATATGATATTTGCAATTCCACGTTGTATGTGCTAATCTTTCTATGTCAGTTTTCATTACTGTCCTCCAAATAGGTTGTTTTGCGTCCTGGCAGACTGCAAAACTCTAACCTATTTGGAGCGTTTTGTCATCCTCACCGCTATAAGCTTTACTGAACCACGCGTCTAACGCGTGGTTTTCAGAATACAAGAAAACCACCCGTTTAAGGTGGTCGGAGAGTTCATCAATCATATAGTCGTAAATGATTCTCTTAACCTTTAGAACTATATTCTTTCAGAGATCGTAATATGGTTCCTGAACATTCGTTAAAGGCTCCCCGACCATATTTTATGTTCGGGGATATATTTATTGTTTGCCTGATTACGAGCAGACAATTTATCGATGCTATATCCTAACACCGACGACTATAAGAGCCGATGAAAGCTCCGTACCGCTAAAGGTACTGATTATGGAGTATTCCCCATAACTGAGTTTATATTATAAACTAAGGTCTTAATTTGCAATTAAAATTATGGAGCTGTGCGAAAAATATTTTATTTTATGTATTTTCTTGTCAACCAATGCATGTATGGCTGTTTTTCGGTAAATTTATCATAAAAAAACAATTTCTACACTCAAAACGCAGGAAAACGAAGGAAAATGCAAACTGTGTATATATTAACTATTTCATTTCTTAATCATCATAAATATTTTATTGTATGTACAAATAACCCAGAGTGAGATCTATTGATGACTACAAATAAACACACATATAGAACAACACGTGTTAAAAATGATAAATCTTCCTTAAACCAAATTTCTTTTTTTATATCATTAGTTTCTTTCTCTTATTTAGCTTACATACTTCTGTATTTTTATGACATTGGCTTTTTAAATTATCACGGTATTCCTTCAGATTTTGTTGAAATTAGCATAGAAAACATATGTAACTTTTTGATAATTATATTTGCCGTTTTTGGTGGAATTATAATCATTTCTTTGAGTAGTATACTAATTAAAGATATAACTGCATATAAAATTACATTATGCATTGGCATTGGTACTCTTATCATAATTAGCTATTATTGCTATAAGATATTTGCTAATTTTGACCTTTTTATTTCAAATTATTCTAATGAAAAAATTATCAATCATCTATATAGTTCCTACTCCACAGCTTTTATTATTGTTGTGTTTGTTACTTCTTTGATAGTAGCCATTTTAAATCAGATTTCAGTCTTTTTTAAAAAAGTAAAACATCTGACATGGAATGAATTTTTAAAAAAATATACCCCCACAATCAATATTGAGTATACAATAAAAATACTAATTTTATTCTTATTAAGCGTATTCATCTGTTGTTGCTTTGCATTTCAACTTGGAAAATTAAATGCAGAAAAATACACCTACCATATTGGATATTATCAAAAACAGCAATTAGCTCTTATTAAAACTATGAAAAATGGAATTGGAATATTTATTCAAATTGATAAAAACAAAAAATATAATAAAGGCCACTTCTTGTTATTACAATTAGGAGAAACCTCTATAAAATTTACTGAGAAATCTAAAATTATACAAAATTAGGTAAAAAGATGCATACAAATAATATACGTTCAATGCTTCCAACTTTAAAAACAATAGAACAATTATCTGTTATTTTTGCTAGTTTAATAGTATCCGTAGTATCTTGTAATTATGATGCAAGACAATTAGCCACGGAGCGATACAAACTTTATAGAGAAGCATCCATAGAAATGATAACCAATATCCAATCAATACATAACTTTAATGAGCATCTTTGGATATTAATAAACGAATATAAAAAACAAAAAGACATTAAAATATTACATAAAATTACTTTACGCATTCACACATTTCAATATAAATACAATATGTTTGATATTCTAACTACGTTTCCTCAAGAGGTTTCACTAACATGGACTGAATTTACAGATACATCCTTAGCAATTGTAAATAAATACACAGAGATTTGTGATTCTGCCACAAACATGACAGACAAGGAACTTACAAATTCAATCAATGAGATTGAAATACTTAATCAACAGCTAAACAAAATATACAAAGAAATCATTAACAAAAATAATAATGCAGCACAAAAATATATAAAAAATATTATCAACTAAGAATTTTTATTTTAGCAGAATAAATTCTCCCACAAGGCTTGGTATTCCTAATTGACATCGAATTTGTGCTAATATATTTTATTAGCAGTGCTAATGAAAACTGCTAATAACTTTGAGGTTTACACCCCAGACGATATTTAGATAAGTTATTGATTTTACGTTAAACAAGGTTTTATGGGTTGGTATTGACGCATCCAGCCACCCCAGCCAGACTTGACAAGAGCCTATTTTAGCCAGTGCTA
>ULLG01035142.1_pt1 | contig 19881 bp, 16 predicted proteins | sample 1951341 | NCBI WGS metagenome assembly ULLG01 (sample SAMEA4835519, study PRJEB28245) | human gut metagenome | biome: gut microbiome; material: fecal sample | place: Denmark | collected 2008 | reverse complement strand
TGAAGAACCAGAGAAGCATTCCTTTATTGCTTCAACAAGTCCTGCGTGTGCATCTGATATCACAATATCCACGCCACGTAAGCCACGACTTTTAAGACTTTCAAAGAATTCCTTCCAAGTGTTTACTTTCTCAGAATCGTATACTTCAAAACCGAGTACTTCCTTGTGGCCTGTATTGTTTATCCCAATAGCGATAAACAATGCTTTGGACTTGACACGATGATCTTCGCGTGCTTTTAAATATATCGCATCAACAATAATAAACGGATAATGTTCCGGCAGTAAACGTTCTTTGAAATGTTTAATTGGAACATCAAGTTCCTTACAAATTTCAGAAACAGTAGATTTAGAGAAAGACTCTCCACAGAGTTCTTCAGTTACTTTTTTGATGTTTCTGGTTGATATACCCTGCACTACCATTTCCATCATGGTTGTAATTAAAGCTTGCTCATTACGCTGGTAATTTTCGAATAAGGAAGTCTTAAATGGTACATTACGATGTCTAGGAACTTGTAATTCAATCTTTCCGATGCGAGTAGTTAATGACCTTGTCCGGGTTCCGTTTCTGTAATCAGAACGTTCCTGAGAACGTTCATAGTTATTAGCACCAAGTTGTTCGGTAGATTCAGCTTGAAGAACCTGATTAAGTAAAGCTTCCATAAGCTTGCCAAATGCTTCATCCTTAGTTTCTGAAAAAAGTCCTACAAAAAAATCACTATCTAATGTAAAATGTAATTGAGCCATGGGTTTCATCCTTTCAATTATGTTTTGTGTGGTAACTTAATTATAACTGAAAGATGAGCACTTGGCTCTTTTTATATAGATTTGTAATTTACACCATTATATAGACTTTATCTGAGAATCTCTACCCAAACAACACAAATCGGCAAAATAGGTAGAGATTCCCAGGTCAGCTTATTGGAATTCTCTACCCAAATGGCGCAAAACTCGGAAAAGGGTAGAGATTTCCGGGGCTGCTTGTTAGGAATCTCTACCCAAACAGCGCAAATCGGCAAAATAGGTAGAGATTCCAAGTTCCGCCGTCCGCTTTCTTGCTTCCACGCACCAATAAACCGATATCCCAATTACAACATGTTCCTCTTCCCACTTCTTAGTAGCCGAATCATATATTGTTATTCTTAACTTTACCTGCTACAAATGTGATAGTTATTAGACTTTGTTGCTTTTAGCCAACTTATCTCTCGTAGCCTAGCCTTATATGTGATTTCTGTCCGTCAGACCAGAGATTTGCTTACAGCTTCCTTCAGATTCCACCTCGCAATAGACACCCTTGCTGTTCAGCTATACACTTCCCACTATCCGGGCGTGTTCGAGACTTTCACCCGTTAGAACGTGCCCATGGCGCGCAAACTAAAAATGGACTTCAAATTTAATTGAAGTCCATTCTGTATTTATTCACCGTTTGTCTGGTCTGACAATTTTTTCATATATGAATTGAAAATTATCTCTGCATCTTCTTTAGTATCTGCATCAACCAGATATTTAGTGCCTGCATCTTCATCCCAGATTTCGATAATAATCTGCCCTGTTTCCCTGTTGTATATGAATCGGTATAGAACAATAGTACTTAAATCTTCTATTCCACCGTTTTCATTGTATTTCGTTACAGTAGCATAAAAAAAGATTTTACAGAAATCTTTTGACGTATCAACCGATATAACAGGCCTGTTTCCAGTTAATTTTCCGTAATCCTCTACACTTAATACTCCGTCTGCTTTCTTATTGCGAACTAACAGGTCAATATACCAGCTGATATTTTCTCTTTCCCATTCCTTGGTAACTGTATTGTATACATATCCCTTTCCTCCTGTATTAAACCTTGCGTATTTAGAAATTATATGTATCCCTGTAGAATTGAGAAATACCATTACCGCTATCTGAAGCACCACGACTATTGCAAGAATAGTCGACAGAATAATTATCCATGTTTTTTCCATATCTTTGTCCTCCCTGTATATCTATATTGTCACATATGCTATGTTAATCGATGTGCTGCCTTTTCAACCGTTGAGTAAAAACATTTAGTAATCAAATATGTAAATTCATTAATACTCATTAAGATTATTACCGGCATAGACCTGAGTGTACCTTTTACTGATCCACCTTATGCCACTCACGTATCCGGAGTCATCTGCCCTTACTGAAACACAACGTGGTATAACCGCCATCACCACGTTCAAAACAATTACTATTAATTGTTTACCCAATATCACCTCTCCTTTTTTCATGATAAACTACTGATACTTTTATGTTATCATATATCTTAACGAATGTACACATTTCAAGTCAGTTTTTTCATTTTCTTCCTATGCTTGAAACGTGTATCCTTACCTGCTGCCGATAATCGCTTTGAACTGTTCCATACGGACATTCCTTGTATTCTGTTCCTCACTTTCAAGCTCTCCCTGTTCATGTTCCATATGTATAGGTATTATATCCGCTTTTTCAAGACTTCGGAATGCTGCTTTTTCAAACTGTTCAAGCAGAACCTTTTGCTGTCCTGTGAGTGTGGCTCTGAGTTCCGTTTCGCACCGCACAACATTTTCAAGCAATCCGCTTTTGTCTGTGCCGCAAGTCCGGCACTTTTCAAAAAAGCGGCTACCGTTTCCGATAGCCGCCGTGTGAGTTATACTACTTTGTTAGCTGTTGTGCTTTTTCCTTTTGCTGACAACCGTTGTGCCGATAACAGCTCCTCCGCTGGCAAGCAGCAGTGCGATCCACAGCATGAGGTTGCTGTTATCGCCGGTCTGAGGATACTTCGGCAGTTTCGCCGTTACAGTGTCGGCCTTGGCGATTTCCTTGGTGCCGTCTTTGTCACTGTAATACTTTCCGCAGCCGCTGCAGTACCAATACTCGATATTGCCCTCGGAATCCTCGGTGGCCGCCTTTGCCGGGAAATGCTTTAAGTCAGTGTGGTTGGAGATTATCTTTCCGCAGATATCACATTTGTGATTTTTATCCTCATCGGTACAATTATCCGTTTCGACGCCTTCCGTACATCCGTCTGCCGTGCATTGGCGGGTGTGTGTGCCATGGCCGTTTGATGTCCAGTCACCGAAGGTATGCCCGTCGTTGACCGTTACGGTCATCTCGGCGGTGTTGCCCGCCTTGTCGGTGACAACGATTTTCTGCCCGCCGTCTGCCGGAGAGAGGACAATGCTGCCGTTTTCATCAAGCGTGACCTTTATTCCGTTTACAGTGACGGTGCCGATATGCTTCTCGTCAACGGTGATCGTCTGTGCCTCGCAGTAGGTCTTGCCGTTTTCTATGCCGGTAATAACCGGGCTTGTTCCGTCAAGAACGATGCCGTCCGAGCAAATGTAGTTCGTATTGCCCGCCTTATCGGTCAGTCTGACATAGATAATATAATCGTTATCAGGGTCAATGCCAAACGGTGCGGTGTACGCTGTGAAGGCCATGCCGTCAAGCTCAGCTTTTGTCAATTCCTTATCTGACAGCAGATATTCAACCGTTACCATCTCGCCGCTGTTGTCGGTTGCGGTGATCGTCACCTCCTGCGTGCCCTTAAAGAACAGACCGAAGGTGATATTGTTGAGGAACGCTTTCCAACTGTTCCCGCTGATTTTAATTTCACCCGTGGGCTTTTCGATGTCTTTCCATTTCGCCTTAATTGTGATGTTTTCCGCAGGCATGGTCGCGGGAATTTCCATGTCCCAGCCGATAAAGGTGTAGCCCTCTCTTGTCGGGTCGGCAGGAGCGGTGATCGCCGTGTCGTAATCCTGTGTAATCGGCGCAATTTCACTGCCGCCTGCAGTGTCAAAGGTTATTGTGTACCGGTTTATTACCCACTGCGCATACAGGGTGCAGTTTTCCGTCTTGTCATACCGGCTTGTGCCTTTGCCATCGCTATTACCGTAGCATTTGCCTTCAACCGGGGCATCATACCAGCCACGGAAAAAGTAACCGGTGCGCATTGGCACGGGCATATCGCCGAGCTGCTCGCCATAGGTAACGGCCATAGTTTTTTCTATCACCTCGCTGCCACCTGTGGAATCAAAGGTCACCGTGTAGTGGTGCCTCCTGTATATTCTGACTGTCGCCGTAGTTTCGTTTCCCGCGTTGTCAGTCACGACCACGGTATATTCCGCTCCTGCGTCATTGTTGCCGCCGTCGGGTGCGGGGAGAGAATAGGTGGGACCGTCTTGCGGCTCGCCGTTGATGGTCACCGACTTGATGCCAGAGGACGTCTCTCCCGATGCAGCCGGGTCGCTCACGGTGAAGGTGTACGCGCCGGGATTTCCATCGATGTTATCCTCGACGATGTAGCTTTCGCCGTCCGTCAGAGTTTCCATAACCGGGGCTTTCGTGTCCCTCTCAAGCACATGACCGCACACAGTGCAGAGCTGCTTCTGATTGCTCCAGTCGCCGGGAATGTGTTTGGCGTTTTGTTTGGACATTTCCGCGGCGGGGTCCCGCGCGCCGCATTTCTTACAGGCCCAGATGTGGCAGCCGTCCCTGTCTGTCCAGCCCAATTCATGGCTGCAGGTACTTTCCTCGCAGTGCAGCTCCAGCCTGCCGATCACTCTGCCGTAATTGCAGGCATACGGCAGGCTCAGCCGCTGCAGGTCCACGCGCCCGTTTTCGTTGGGGATGAGAAGCTCCGTCGTGGTGCCCCAGTCCCATTCATACTGTCCCTGACTGCGGCGCCACTGCCACCCTGTCGCGCTCAGCTGCACGGTCTTCCCGTCCGAGGCTCCGATTTTGACGTTCTCTTCATGAAGCAGTCCAAACTCCGGGTTGAACAGCACCGACGTCCAGCCTAAACGGTTTGAGCCTCTTCCGACCGCGACTGCAGGACCACCGCTAATGGCTGCGTCTTCATACTGGGGGTTCGGATAAAGCGGGAGAGACTGCGCAGTAAGCGTTGTGTCCTTGATCAGAATGTTCCCGCTGTCGCCGTTCATGCCCCCGCCGATGCCCGCGCCCCACCAGCCCTGCGCCTTCACATTGCCGCCGGTGATGGAAATGTCACGGCCCGAACCGTTTCTTCCGCCGCCGATGCCCGCGCCGGCATAGTTACTCCAAGCGTTGACCGTTCCACCGGAAATCTCGATATGATACGCATCTTCCGAGTTGTTCTGTCCGTCTTGATCGCCGCTGCCGATTCCGGCTCCGCATGTCGAGCTGCCGGCATTCACCGTGCCGCCCTTGATATAAATATAGCGTCCGACGCCGCCCTGACCGCCGCCGATACCCGCACCGAAAGCGCCGCTGGTCGCAAGAATCTCACCGCCATAGATATCCGTCGCCAGAGAGCCGAAATGAAGGTTCATGCCGTGTCCCTGCGAGAAATTCTTGATTCCGACCTTTGAGCCTCCGATGCCGGCGCCATAAGTGCCGCCCTGACACGTGAGCTTTGTCCCCGTCTGCACCAAAACCCGGAGATAACCATCGGTTTTGTTTTTCTGCAGTGCGGCGAAGTTCTCCGCGCCGATCAACTCGCTGTCGTTGCCGATAAAGTACAGACAGGCAGAGGCACCGCCGTAAAGCTCGATGGCAGGGCCGTCCTCGGGTGCCTGAATGCGGACGCCGTCCAGAAAGATGTGCGGTGTATTGTTCTTGCCATCAATTTTGATCCGGTATTGAAAATACCAGTTCGGATCTGCGGAGCCCTTGATCAGATAGGTCTTGCTGTCCTTGATTTTTAATTCTCCGTTCTGCTTCGTAAGGTCCACTGTCTTGTCAAACGTCGTTGGGACGGAAAGCTTGACATCCGGTAGCTCACCTGCGGCAAAAACCGTTATCGGCACAAGGCAGAACAGCATACATAGGGCGAGCAGGATACTAAGTATTCGTTTCTTCATATTTTATTACCTCCGTTTTCGTGTATATCTGCTCAGTCAAGAGCGGTGATTGTAACAGAGCCTCTGAATGAAAGCAGATAGGTTTTGTAATCACCTTGCTCCAGCGAAAATTTGAGTTCAACATCGTTTCTCGCGCCGGTAAGGTCATATATTCTGTTGAAGCAGAGAGAATTTGATCCCCTGCCGTCTTGTTCTATCAGTGTAATATATCTGCAATAGTCATCATCGTAACCGTCAGTCATCTGAACGGAATAGTTTCCGCTATTATCATTTGTTATCGCATTAACCATGCCGCTTACACACACATTGTAGGTATGTCCTTTTTTCAGCCTGAGTGTTGTTCCGTTGTACGATATAAGCCCGCCGCGGTTATGCATTTCCCGATAGTACAGGGGAACTGCACCGTCTGAAAGATGGGTTGACGGTACATACCCCGTGCCGTAAAAATACCCGGAGCTTCCGCCGTTCTGACCGGGGTCGCCCTTGTCGCCTTTGTCCCCCTTATCTCCCTTGTCTCCCTTTTCGCCGGGGTCACCTTTGTCGCCCTTATCACCCTTTTCGCCGTCAACACCGTCAGCACCGTCAATGCCTGCGGCTTTTACGGCTGTGTCGATTTCTCCGATCCACCAGTTGCCGTTTTCGCCGATAAACGGGGTGTTACCGTCTTTGCCGTCAGAGCCGTTTTGTCCGTTTGTGCCGTCCGCACCGTCCCTGCCGTCTTGCCCGTTTATGCCGTCTTTACCGTCAACGCCGTCTCTGCCATCCGCACCTTTTAATGCGGTAAGGTCATAGAGGTTCAGCCATATTTCATCGCCGACATAGCGCCATTGCAATGTGTTTTCGTTCACGCGGAACTCCGGCGGTTTTCCGTTTGCTCCGTCCTTACCGTTCTGTCCGGTGGGGCCTGTGATGTCGGCTATCGCCACAAGGTTCTGCCACTCATCGCCCTCATAGCGCCACTGTATGTATTCCGTTGCTCTTTGTACTTCTATGCTTTTGCCATTAATGCCGTCTTTACCGTTGGCTCCGTCCTTGCCGTTTTCTCCGGCAGCGCCCCGCAGCTCGGTAAGCGCCACAAAGTCGCGCCAATCGGTTTCATCGCTGTATTTCCACTGGATCGCCGTGCCGTTGTTCCGTACCTCCGGCAGTGCAGTGTCGGTTTTTGCCGCCTTGGTCCATCCTATGGCAAGCACGATGCAAAGCACCAAAAGAACGGCGCAAAGCGCCAAAAGTGAGCCTGTGAGTAGTTTTTTCCCTGTTTTCATCTTCTTTCCTCCGTTCGGAATTGTTATTACGGCGGAGTTTTGCACCGCTGCCCGCGCCGTAAATGAGCGGCGGCTGACCGGCTTATGCTTGGTTTGCTTTGTACTTATCCACGAACAGGGCAACCCCCTGCTTTAAGATCTCCATCTGGGATTTCAGGTAATATTCGTCCTCGAACATCGCATAGTGTACACAGGCGCGGACGAATGTAAAAATCAGCGGCGTGATTATCGTGTACGGAATACCTATCTTCGGCTCAAGCCGCTTGGCATACTCGGTATAGCGCTCGTTGACACCCTCAAAAAACTTCTTGCCGTGCTCGATATACTTCGGATGAGTATAGATCTGATACATCAGCCGATATTTTTTTCCGTGCTTTTTAGCCGTCCAGTAGGGAACCTCCCTCACAAACCGGACAACATCCTTGGGGTCGGTGGGTGCCATCTCCATAAAGTCGTCCTCGACCTTTTCCATACAGTATGCCGTTGATTCGATGATCAGTTCGTCGAGGTTTTTAAAATACGAATAAAGATTTGCCTTTGTGCATCCGCATGCATCGGCAAGCGCTTTGATCCCGGTGCCCGTGAGCCCGTTTTCAGCATAACATTCAAAGCACTTTTCCATTATTTCGCGTTTGCGCTCATTGTGCTGTTGCTCGGTTGTTTTCATGTTGCTTCTCTCCTTTGTATATACCGACCGTTCGTTTATGATTATAATAGCATAGAATTGTGATAATTTCAAGAGCAGTCTGCAAAAAAGCGTGATAAAAAAGGACAGCCCTACGTCTGTTGACTGTCCTATCCGTTATGTGTTATATTTTTACAGTTTTTTCATTTTTTTCCTATGCTTGAAACGTGTATCCTTACCTGCTGCCGCCTCTTTGCCCGACCGCTGACAGCTACGTATTGTTTCATCAAGCTTCTTATAGCGTTCCTCTGCCGCCTCATCGTTCACACGAAAAAGATAGTCCATTTCCTTTACCACTTTTTCATGAAGTTCCACATTATTTTCCTTAAGGGCTTCCGTGAGAATGCTGCCGATAATCGCTTTGAACTGTTCCATACGGACATCCCTTGTATTCTGCTCCTCACTTTCAAGCTCTCCCTGTTCATGCTCCATATGTATAGGTATTATATCCGCTTTTCCAAAAATCTCGGTTTTGATTGCCTTAAGCTGATAACCCTTATTTTTCATTTCCTTAGCTTTCTGGAAAATTTCAATTTCTGTATCTGTATAATAACGATGTCCCAATTCATTTCTTGGGATTTTCATGCCAAGCTCTTCTTCCCAATACCGGAGTACATGCGCCTCCAGACCTGTGATTGCAGAAGCTTCTGAAATTAAATATCTTTTCATAATATGTCCCCTTAATTTTTTCACTAATTATACCATCCCATATGGGGAAAAAAATATTTTTTCTTCGACTTACTTTTACAAAAAAAGAGCAAGTATGACACTTACTCTTCTTCGTGATTATATTGAACTTCCAAATCCGCAAATTTTGTTAAATCTCCAATCCATGCAAGGTCAATGGTTCCTGTAGGACCGTTTCTTTGTTTGGCTATGATTATCTCGGCTTTGCCTTTGTTATCAGCATTGTCTTTGTGATAATACTCATCCCTGTATATGAACATAACAACGTCCGCATCCTGCTCGATGGCACCTGACTCTCGCAAATCCGAAAGCATCGGTCTTTTATTATCTCTTGCTTCAACAGCACGACTTAACTGGGATAATGCGATTACCGGAACGTTAAGCTCCCTTGCAATCCCTTTCAATGCTCTTGAAATCTCCGATACTTCCTGCTGTCTTGATTCACTTCTGCCACCTGCTGTCATAAGCTGTATGTAGTCGATTATTATAAGACCGAGATTATTATCTCTCTTGAACTTACGGCATTTGTTACGCAATGCTCCAATGGAAATTCCCGGTGTATCATCAATTATAAGGTGGGACATACCTACCCTTGAAGCACCCTCTGATACGCTGCTCCATTCTGCCGGGCTCATGCTTCCCGTTCTTATATTTTTGGAATCAACCTTGGATTCCATAGAGATAAGACGGTTGACAAGCTGGACTTTTGACATTTCCAGACTGAATATGGCAGTTGTTGTCTTATTTTTAACAGAAACATACTGTGCAATATTAAGGACAAATGCCGTTTTACCCATGGATGGTCTTGCCGCAACAAGAATAAAATCCGAGTTTTGGAGTCCTGCTGTTTTGTAGTCAAGATGTTTAAACCCTGTGGCAATTCCCGTAATTTTACCGCCTGCCTTGGATGCCGCATCCATCCTGTCAAGTGCTTCAATAACAACATCGCTTATAGGTGTTATCTCCTCACTTGTCCCGCTGTTCTTTACTGCGGTAATATCCTTTTCCGCATCGGCAAGTATGTTATCCACTTCATCCTTGCAATCATAACATTCATTTTCTATTTTCTGTGCGACCTTAATCATATTGCGCAGGACAGATTTTTCCTTTACAATCTTGGCATAACCCTTAATGTTGGCGGACGTTGCCACTACATTAAGAATTTCCCTTAAAAAATCAATTCCTGCCAGTTCCTCCGGTGCGCCCATCTGTTTTAATTTGTCCTGCACCTGAACAATGTCTGCCGGCTTATTTTCCTTATCCAGCTCCGTTATTGCCTGAAACATGATTCCATACTGACCGGTATAAAAATCGTCCTTAGTAAGCATATCCGATGCTATTCCTATGGCATCTTTATCCATAAGCATTGATGAAATCACGGACTGTTCGGCAACTGTACTATGGGGCATAATACGCTTTAAAAGTGGTTCATCCATACTTCTATGCCTCTCTGACTCTTACATTCAGCTTTCCAACAACATCTTTATGAAGCTTTACGCTTACAATTGTAGTTCCCACACTTCTGATTGGCTCATCAAGAACAATTTTTTTCTTATCTATTTCCATTCCATGCTGTTCCTTAAAAGCAGTTGCAATTTCCTTAGATGATACTGAACCGAAAGTTCTTCCGTCTTTTCCTGATTTAATAGAAACAATTACTTCCATATCCGCCATTTTTGCTGCAAAAGCCTTGGCTTCTTCAAGCTGCTCTTTAGCAACCTTTTCTTCATGTGCCTTCTGTAATTTAAGGTCATTAAGGTTTTTGGATGTTGCTTCCACTCCGAGTTTCTTAGGGAGAATACAATTTCTTGCATATCCGTCACTGACATCCACTGTCTGTCCTTTTTTTCCAAGTGCTTTAACATCCTGTAATAATATAACTTTCATTAAATTGCTCCTTCCGTTTCCATTGTATCTATTGTCTTTTTAACAAGTGTTATGGCATCCTCCAATGACATATCCTTAAGCTGTGCGCCTGCGATTGTCATATGTCCGCCGCCGCCAAGCCTTTCCATGATAAGCTGTACATTAACTTCGTCTATAGACCTTGCGCTAAGGTATATTGTATCGTTGTAATATGTAAAAACAATTGATGCTTTTATTCCCGTAATGTTAAGAAGTTCATTGGCAGCCTGTGCTCCTACAATAGTAGGGCTTTGTAATCCCGAACTTGGGCATACGGAAAGTGCATAGTGCTTATACACCTCAGCGTGTCTTACCGTCTCTGCTTTTGCCTTGTATTCGTTCATATCGCCACGCAGAAGTTTTCTTACTCTTACAATATCTGCACCGTTACGTCGTAAAAATGCTGCCGCTTCAAAAGTTCTTGCCCCTGCTTTATTGGTAAAGTTATTGGTATCAATAACTATTCCGGCATACAAAGTATCTGCCTCTATTGATTTAATTCTGATATTATCGCAAATATACTGAAGTATCTCCGCAACCATTTCACATGCGGATGATGCGTATGGTTCTACATAGGAAAGTGTTGCATTTTCAATCTGGTCATCAGCCTGACGATGATGGTCAATAACCACCGTCTGTCTGCATTTGCCAATCAATTCCGGACATTCCGTATAATTAGCCCTGTTTACATCAACAACAACAAGTAATGTATTGCTTCCTACCTTTGCCAGTGCTTCCTCGCTCTTTACAAAAAGATCAGGACTGTATTCCTGGCTGTTCTTATACAAATCAATTATAGGCAGTAATGATGTCGTTAAGTCATTAAGAACAATATGTGCTTTCTTTGAAAAAATTCTTGCCGCCGTGTATATACCGACTGCCGCTCCCACGGCATCTACGTCACTGATTTTGTGTCCCATAATGATTACATTATCGGTACCCTCTAAAAGTTCACGGAGTGCGTGAGCCTTGACGCGGGCTCTTACTCTCGTATTCTTCTCAAGGGAATTGCTCTTTCCGCCGTAATAAGTTACCTTATTGCCATCTCTGACAACGGTCTGGTCACCACCTCGTCCAAGTGCCAGATCAATTGCTGCTCTTGCCATTTCATAGTTCTTAAGGAATGATCCGTTCATGGCTCCAATTCCTATACTAAGCGTAACTGCCATATCATTTCCGATATTGACGGACTTAACCTCCTCAAGAATGGCAAAACGTTCTTCTTTAAGTTTTTCAAGGAATTTATAACGCATTACCACGAAATATTTATCTTTTTCAAGTTTTCTTACAATGCCTTCACCTGCAGTAATATACTTATTAATCTTACGGTCTACAAGGGCTATTAAAAGCGAACGGCGGACTTCGTCGATACTTTCAAGTGCCTCATCATAATTGTCTATATATATAAGCGCCGCAACAAAACGTTCATCATGCAGTTCTTTTCTGCAGGCTGTTATCTCAGTCTCGTCAATAAAATATATGGCATACAAATCAGATGATGCTCCCGCTATAAGGATATTAACGTCAACCGGGGAATCCGACATGTCAATTTTCTCGGTAAAAACCTTATATATTCTGTTGCCAATTGCAACATTACATTCCTGTAAATTCTTACCCGGTTGAATCTGTATCTTAGAAAGTTCGGGAATTACCGTACTTATGTTCTTCCGGTAGTTGTCCTTACCAACAATTGCACCAAGAGAATTATTAAGCCAGAGTATTTTGCCCTGATTATCCAGAAGTCCGTATGGAACCTTAAATTCATCCAACAACTTCTTTTGCATCTGTGCGTATCCTGAGGCAAAATCCATAAGTGCCTTAGATATAGCAACATGCTTATTAAATATCATAAAAAGAAGCCATACAAAATATGCCAGCACCGCTATTGAAACAACGATTCCCGCCCTGACACTTATAAAATATACCATTATATTCATAACAGCAAATACAATACCTGCTATAATCGGATATCTAAGATATAAATTTAACAGATTACGTAATCTCTTTTCTTTCCCTGCCATGTCATATCTCCTAAAGCTATAGATAATTTATTATATCACACCGGTAATTTTTTTTCCATACATAAAAATAGCCCCATGACTCGGATATGAACCATGGGGTTATGTTAATCAGATATAATTAATCAAGTGTGTAAGGTAAGATTGCAATCTGTCTTGCTCTCTTAACTGCAACTGTAAGTGCTCTCTGATGTTTTGCACATGTACCTGTAATTCTTCTAGGAAGAATCTTACCTCTTTCAGATACAAATCTTTTTAATTTATTAGCATCTTTGTAATCGATTACGTTAGTTGAATCGGCACAAAATACACAAACTTTTTTTCTTCTACGGTTGATTCTCTTCTTCATTGGAGCATCTGTTCCGCGGTTTTCTCTTGGATTAGGCATTTCTAGACCTCCTTAATTCTCTAAAATGGCAATCCCTCATCCTCAACGCCGTCAGGAATGTTCATAAATCCATCTCCTGCAGCACTTGGTTCAGGTCTGCCTGCTGCCTGTGAATATCCCCCTTCACCGGCACTATTCTTGCTCTCTGCAAATTCCTGTTCTTCAATTACAACATCTGTTGTATAAACTTTCTGTCCATCCCTATTAGTGTAGCTTCCGGTCTGTATACGACCTGTTACAGCTATCTTGGTTCCCTGATGAAGGTATTTCTCCGCAAACTCTGCTGCTCTGTCAAATGCCACACAGGAAATAAAATCTGCTGTCTGTTCTCCACCGTCACTACGGCGTCTTCTGTCTACTGCTAATGTATATCTGGCAACTGTAGTCTGTCTCTCACCAGATGAATAACTGATATTAGGATCTCTTGTTAAACGTCCCATTAAGATTACTTTGTTCATAATCTGCCTCCTCTACGGCATATGCCGTTAAGCTTCTATTCTTCTACGTTAACGCATAAGAATCTGAGAACGTTGTCCATGATACGAAGTTCTGAAGCAATTGCGTTAGGGAACTCTGCTACTGCGTCAATACTAAAGAAGTAGTAGAATGCTTCATTCATCTTCTGAATCTCATAAGCTAATTTCTTCTTGCCGGCTTCATCAACAGCTGTGATTGTTCCACCACACTTTGCAACAAGTTCCTTAACTTTCTCGATGACTGCTGTTCTTACATCGTCCTCTGTCATTGCGTTAACAACAACTGTTAATTCATACTTATTCATGCTGTACTGCACCTCCTTCTGGTCTATTGGCTTTCTATCTTAGTAGAAAGCAAGGAATATAAATCAATATATCACGAAGATATATGATACCATAATAAAAAAAACGTGGCAAGTCCAATTATTGTACTTTTTTAATAGATTTTGTATTTTTTTCAACTATTCTTCTTGCAATCATTATCTCATGTCCGCATCCCACACATTTCAACCTGAAATCGGCTCCGACACGCATGACTTCCCATTCATAACATCCGCAGGGATGGGGCTTTTTCATTTTAATAATATCGTTCACTTCAAAATCCATATTAACACCTGCCTTATCCTCAAAACCGGCAAAACGCTTCCGGATAAAAATATAACACCGACCACAAATGTAATCGATGTCATTATTATCTCTGATATAGAGGCGAGTGACGGATTTGAACCGACGATCAGGGTGTTGCAGACCCACGCCTTACCACTTGGCTAACTCGCCATATCTTTTTCAACAGCTTTTGTAGTATATCAGAGAAACTTTATCACGTCAAGAGTTTTTTCAAAAATTATTATCTCTTTTCACCGCAGAACGGACATTGTCTGTCTGCCACCGAATACTTGCTTCCACACTTTTTACAAAACACAATCCCGATTGTATCATTTTTATCTGACTGTATTGTTCCAAGTTTTGAACTGATATTTCCTATCCTTCTGTTCATCCTGATACTCATAATCAGATTGACAATGCTTATTGACAATGCAATAAGCACCAGCACTCCGATTATTATTACCAACACTGACAGAACTGACTGGCTGAATATCGCATTTTTTGATTCGGTCACTGCACTTGCAGCAACCGAACCATCTCCTAAATAGTCATAATCAATATTACCCATTCTATTTCTCCTGTGTTCCTTTTTTCTTCCTGTTCCTTGTAACCAGAACCACTATTCCGGCTGTCAGTAACACCACGCACACTATACTGCACACAAAAAGTGCCTTGTTGGCATACCATCGGATAAATATGTTAGTAGATATGGTTACATTTTTATTAAAATCTGCCACATACTTTCCGTCTTCAGCCACATCGGTATCCGTGACATTTCCTGCCTTATCTGTAATAACCAGCCTTATGTGGCGGTTCATACCCTGTGAGACGCTGAATGAACCAAGGTACTGTGTTATCTCTTCCACATCCGTTATCTCTTTTGTCCTGACTCCGTCTATGTAGACTTCCACTTTTGCTATTCCCATGGCATCAAACAGTTCATACTTTACATCTATTTCCGAAGCGTTATAATTCTTCTTTCCAAGACCTGTCACCAATACAAGTTCCGGTTTGGTCGTGTCTACATAAAATACTGCGGCAAGCCTGTCCTCTTTCAGTGTCTCCGACTTGTTGCCGTCACTGTCCACGGTGGATATGACAATCCTGTAGATTCCGTCACTGCTAAAGTTGTCCCTGCTTATCACATATTCGTATTTATGCCATCCGTTTTTCTCCGACAGGTCATTGACACTGTACTCCGGATTCTGCATCATGGCGCCGTCCCTTGTTATCTGGACGGATACCTTATCATGGTCTATGCTACCGGCATTGTATTCACTTACGGTAAAATCTTCCTGCACATTTTTTACATACGGATTATTTAAAAGATTTAACAGGCTCTCATTAAAGGTAAATACTGACCCGTATCCGTTGACGGTAAATTCAGTTATACTTTCCGATGTTTTTCCTGCCATGTCCTCTGCCGTCACACTGAGAACATAAAGTCCGTCATTGCCGCGTTCCTTAGGTATTTCGATAACCATGTCTCTTTCACGGCTGCTGCTTTCTTTTCCCGTCTTTACAAAAAGGTCCGTAACGTCTTCTTTATCGGTTATGTTAAGCCTGTCTGCTGTTTCATCATATGTGACAGAGCTTCTTACAAGCTTTACTGTGCCTGTCCTGTAATAATTATCTTTTATATTTATTTTTCCAGATACTGTGTCCGTATATGAAGCCCTGTCAAGTCCCGCAAGTGTTATTTCCGGATTGGCTGTATCCACCGTAAAGTGTATTCTTTCTGTTTTGGAGCTGTTGCCTGCCCCGTCTTCTGCCATAATCGTGATTTCATATTCACCTTCATCTGTAAATACTTTTTTCATCACGGACTCTTTTGTACTGCTTACAAAGCCTCCCATGTCAAGTACCTCGGTTATTCCGTTAAGGCTCCTTGTTCCGCTTATCTTAACGTCATTATTCCTGTAATTAACCTCGACGGCTGAAAATTCAAGGGTTGCGGAATCTTTTACATAACTGCCGTCCGTTACTCCTGAAATCCTTACTACCGGGTTAGTATTGTCAATGATGAAAGATATTTTTCTTTCGTCTGATTTATTTCCTGCAGCGTCTGTCGATACTGCGGAAACACTGTATGTGCCGTCTTCCGTGAATGTATATCTTCCGACAGTTTCCATCCTGTCAGACCTATCAGCCGTTATCACGTTTTCCGTTGTCTTCCCGTCAAGTTCTTTCCTGACGGTTATTACTGTGCCGTTGCCTTCTGCACTGAAATGTTTTTCCGTTACGGGAATATTTATGGTCACGTTTCCCGCATTGTCGCTTCCCGGTTCCACACCTGTGATTTCTCCTATTACCGGTGCCACTGTATCTATATATACACTTGCTTCTTTTACCGAGGTATTTCCGGCATTATCAACTGCTTCTGCCCTGACAGTATACATCCCTTCTTCATTCATGGTTTCCATGATTAACCTGTCATCAACAGTGACTTTATACTCTTTGTCAGATGTCGTCCTGTTATCGTATGCTTCTGCATTATACCTGACGCCGTTGACGGTAATTGTTACGTTTCTGATTCCCGATTTTTCGGATAACGACCTGTCGGCAGCTTTTACGGTGAATGTCACTTTTCCGTTATACCAGCCGTACTTTCCCGGCTTGCTGTCTGCCGCAACCATTATGTCAACAGGCAGTGTGTCCACGTCTATATAGCTGTTTTTAACGCCTCTGCCCGCACCTATTACTGTATATGGGACATTTTTTTTATTTCCCACTGAATCTTCAAGTACAAGTTCCGCATTTCCGCTTACATTGTCCCCTACATCAAAGGAGATTCCGTTTCCGGTAACATATCCCTGTATCGTCCTGTTTCCCACTTTTAACACGGCACTTTTAAGTCCTGATAATCCGTCACTTATGTCTGAAGTCATGGTAAACCTGCCGTTATAAAAAGTCCCGTAGGATGTCATTGTTTCTTTATTTCTTCCCGTGTTTCCAAAGGTTATTGTCATTCCTTCTGCCTGTGGTGCTTTTCTGTCCACATAGATGTCGTAATGCTTTGGTGTGGAAACATTGCCGGCAAAATCTTCTGATGAAACGGTTACCGATAGATGCCTGCTTCCTTTCTCGTCAATGACACCTGTCATGAAATCTACGGTATCAAGCACTGCCTTGGCGGTATTGTCTGCGGCTGTAAAACTGCCTGTGCCGTCTGCATTGAATGTCTTTTCTTCTCCGTTGACTGTCACTGTTATCCTGCTGATTCCTGAATAAACATCTCCGGCATCCTCGGATACGATTACTATTTCTGATTCCCCTGAAACATATATGTTTCAGGTTTCTGTGACATATTTATTGACATCCGGTCCGTTTTCCACGGAGAGCCTGTCATTTGCAGGTGTATTGTCTGATATAAGCACGTTGGTGTCTTCACCGTATTCAGCATTTCTTAATAGTCCTGCAAGTGACCTGACGGTTTTTCTTCCTGCCTGGTCCCATACCACAACGGCATAATGTACTGCCGTGTTATTTTCAAACGGGATGTCAAACCTGACATTTGTTTCTTTAAGTGATGCATCATTCTTTGCCAGTTCTTCCATTCCCACACTTTTAATCACATCTCCTGTGAGTGAATCCACCAGTTCCACTGCGTAGAGGTGTCCGTCTTTGTCTGCAGCCCTGACATTTATGGATGCATTGCCGCTTGTGTAAAGTCCTTTACCGGTTATATTGATTTTTTCGTGATTTACAAGGGTAAGTTTAGGGGCTTCAAGGTCTGTTCCGAAATATTCGTGGGTGAAAGATGAGTCATATTTATTTTCGCCAGTTTTCTCCCACAAGTAAAACGCATGGTCTTTGTTATATTTCTGCGAATCTATTATTGAAAAAGTGATATTTGGTTTTCTTTCAGTGTACTTTCCATTGCTGAGCTTGTAACTCTCACTATCTAACACACCAATTTTAACCTCATTGGTAAGTGCCCATCTTGTTCTTATTCCGTTAATCACTTTACCACTCACAAGAGATTTTTCTGTACCGTTTTCTATGTAACTTACAGAATATATTGAACTGTTATTTATTTCATTTCCATTAATTATAAAGGATAATGTGACCTGTGATTCTTTATATCCCCATCCATAACCTTTTATTGTGATTTCAAAAGGTACATTTCTTTCAATGCTGTCAGTCTGTGATATGGTAATTCCCGAATCACTGATATTAACACTGATTCCCTGTGGTTTTGATGTCACAGTATATGACACATAATCTAATTTTCTGCCATATTTATTATGCATATCAAGTGATACAGGCAATTTTACACTTTCATTCCGTATGTCATCCTCAGAGATTTCTATTGTCTCTGTAATGTCTTTTTCTATGCCATCCACATATACCTTAATATATGAATCAACAGCTTTTGATTCAATAGTGAATGTCTTTTCATATTTCTTCCATTCACCTTTCTTAGCCGCTATCACGGATATGTGTGCTGTTCCTACTTCAAGTATGTGTATGCTTCCGTTTGTATCAATTGTTGCGATGTTTTCATTATCCGATGAATATACTATATCTGTATAATCATCCTGATTCTCAATGTTTACAGGAATGGTATCCGTCCTGTAATCCGCTGCATTAATGCTTACCTTATTATCATAAGGGAGGGATTCTTTATTAACACTAAGTATTATGTCATTACTTGTTTCAGGATATGCCGTAAGACTGTATGAAGCCTTTTCTCCTGTATATCTGTCCCTTGCTGTTATTACTGCTTCTACCAAATCATATCCGGAGTCTTTATTTATTGCTATTCTGCCTGTGCCGTCAACACTTACTTTCGCATCAGAACTTTCATATATAATGCTGTTATCATACTTACAGCTTAGATTCAGCCCGTTCCATGACTTCTTGTTCTTAAGCGTTACACCCGCAACAAGGTCTCCGCTTTTCTCAACGATAACGTTATTGTCATAAAATTTGTTATTATCCGCTCTGAATTCAGGAGTGTTGTCAATGTCAATCATCAGATATACAGGAGTATATACCTTGTACCCATCATCACGGACAGCTGTCAGCCTGACCTTAACATATCCCGGTGTCCGGTAATTAATTATGTCATCTTCATAACCCGCGTAGTTGTATATACCGTCTTCTGTTTCATTGGATTCAATGTCTGTTGTATCCATGACAACACCTTCAGGCAGTTCATACTTTCCTTCCGGGTCATACGGAATATGTACTGTGTAAGTGGACGTAGCTTCATCATATACCGCACCTGTGATGTCTATAGGCGTATCCATACTCATGGTAACATCATACTCCGCCTTATCTGCACTGTAGGATTCAGTTTTAATGACATCACCCATTATTATGCTTACTTCAAGCCCTGCTGACTCACGGTTTCCTATATCAATGGTATATTCATCATTGCTAAATACTGCCTCTGTTTCTTCATCACCGATTTTGAATTTAAGAATCCTGTCATAATCAAGATCCTCTGAGTTCTTGATTATAGTCCCATCAAGGTCTTTAACAACAAACTTCATCTGCGTACCCTCAGGAAGTACATCTGCTTTTACTCGTTTTTCTGAAAATGGAATGGATGTAACAAGCATTGCTGCTGTGATAATCCACGCTATGTATTTCTTTGCTCTCATTGTTTTATCCTCATTTCTATTTGTATTTGTTATCAATTATTATCTGTCTCATTTTGTGATTTCCCTCAAGGAAGTAACTGAACGCTACATATAAATCGGAATTCTTATATTTATATACTCCCACTATATCATAATCTGTCTTTTCCTCTATTAATGATTTTCCAAAATATGCTTCAACATCTTCCTTAGTTGACTGATTCATAATAAGACCTATTCCTAATATATCTTTTACTCTAGTATCATACCATATTCCATAACCCTTATCTGAACTTCCTAGTCTTTCTGTCATCTCCGCCTTTGATTCTGGTAATTTTATTTTACTTCCATCTGATTTACATAAATACAGCGTATCCAGAATCACTCCATCCTTTCCATGTATAACCGGTGCTGTTG
>ULLG01001352.1_pt1 | contig 22008 bp, 20 predicted proteins | sample 1951341 | NCBI WGS metagenome assembly ULLG01 (sample SAMEA4835519, study PRJEB28245) | human gut metagenome | biome: gut microbiome; material: fecal sample | place: Denmark | collected 2008 | reverse complement strand
TTCCTCAAGGAAGTAAAACTTTTGCAGTTGCTTCGCTTAGTTTAGATGGATATCAAATCATAGATGATACTTTAATTTTATTTTTGAATTTAGATAGTGAAAACAAGAATCTTTTTAAGCTTATGTATGAATCATATTTAACCCAGGGTTTTACTAATCTTCGTTTAATTGGAAACAACTTTGATTTACTTTATACAGAAGATTATATTTTTGATATTGAATCAGATTTGTATCAAATTGTTGACCTTGATGGTAAAAAAAGAAGAATATATTATATGGACAACAATTGTGTTAAAATTAATTATTTAATAATAAATGAGCGTAATTTTATAAGCTATATTGAACGTCTTAATAAAATTAGTCTAAATGTATCTGACAATGTTGTAAATGTTGAAATTGAAAATGATGAATTTGATTATCTTTTAAATTTAATAAGGCTTAATTTAAACGATTCGTTTTTTTCTTTAAACGAAGCATAATTTGTGTTAAAATAGATTTGAAGTTGAGGTTTTTTATATGAAATTAATTATTGCATCTAGTAATAAAAATAAAATAGCAGAAATTAAAGAAATGCTTAATAATATTGAAATTATGTCACTTTCAGATATAGGCTTTAATGACGAAATCGAAGAGACAGGAAAAACTTTTGAGGAAAATGCACTCATTAAGGCTCAAACAATTTATAAAAAATATAATGTCCCTGTTATTGCAGATGATTCAGGACTATGTGTAAATGCTTTAAATGGTGCCCCTGGCATTTATTCTCATCGTTTTGCTGGACTTGAGTGTAATGATGAAAAAAATAATGCACTACTTATAAAAAAAATGCAAGGCATTAAAGATAGAAGTGCATATTATGAATGTGTAATATGCTACTTTGACTCTAAACCTCATTTTTTTAAGGGACAAATTCATGGTGAAATTATTGATGTTGCAAGAGGTCATAATGGTTTTGGATATGATCCTTATTTCCTAATACCAAGCCTGAATAAAACAATGGCTGAGATGTCAATGGAAGAAAAAAATAAAATTTCTCATCGTCATATAGCAACAGAAAGATTAGGTGTTTTTTTAAATGAATTATCTAGTAATATCTGATACTCATAGCATTGGCTCTAAGCTTATAAATTTAATTTCAAGATATCCTGGATATCAAATTATTCATTTAGGCGATGCACAAGATGATTTAAGCTTCTTAAAAAAAATGAATGCTATTGTTGTTCGAGGAAATTGTGATTTTGAGGGTAAGGATGAGATTATTTTAGATTCGATTTACGGAAAAATGCTTATTACTCATGGACATTTGTATAATGTTAAGAATCGTTACGACAATATTTATTATCGTGGCTTGGAATTAAATTGTAAATATATTTTATTTGGGCATACGCATCAGGCTCTAGCTCAAGATATAAATGGGCATTACCTTTTAAATCCTGGCTCTTTGAAGAATGGTACTTATATTTTAATTGAAAAGGGTATTCCTATTTTAAAAAATGACTTTGAATGAAGGTGAGTGTAATGAATTTTGAAGCCTTAAAAAGACTTGAAGCTAGCAAAGATACAGTAAAAAAAATTGATAAGTATATTCAAACTTTGAACTCTGAATCAAATGATTATTATAAAGCTCTTTGCTATAAGGCTTCAGTATTACATTCTTTGAAAAATGATGATGAGGCTTTAAAAATTATATTGCCACTTGAACGTAATTTTTGGATGCTTCAAAATGATGACGTTATTGTTCTATGTGATATTTTAAAGGATATTTATTTTGATTTAAATGATGCTTCAAATGCATTAAAGTATATTAAGATAAAAGAAGACCACTTACTTTTAATTGATCATGATAAATATACAAAAGATATGATTGCATATTATCGTTTTATTGGCGATATAGAAAGCGAGAAGAGACAAATTCTTATTTATCTTGAGGAAAATATTGATGAAAAAGAGCTTGTTGGAATATATGAAAGATTAATTGAGTTTTCTTATAATGAAAATAACAAAAATGACTTTGATAAATATTATGAAAAAGTTAGGGATTTTTATTTAAAAATTCATGATGAAGAGAAAATTGCTAAAATTGATTTTTATAAATGTTATTTTCTTTTAGAAAGCAATATTGTTGATGCTTATAATTTCGCGGCAAAAAAATTAGAAGCTGATTTAACCAATGATGAAAAAACTTATTATTCTAATATATGTATAAAATATTTTATGGCCCAAAATGAGCTAAGAAAAGCTTCAATTGTTGATTCTAATTTCCAGGAAATCGCCTTAAGAGCACAAAAAAAGTTTAAATTGGCATATCTAGAAACAACACTTCTTCTTTATAAACGATTGAATAACAATTATTCAATTGAATTAATTGAAGAAGAAATAAAAAAAACAAATGAATCCGATGACTTATTGGTAAAAGAAAAAAAGCCCTCAATTAATAAACAAATTCAAAAAAAACTGGATATTATTAATCAATTCGAAAATAATGATAATAGTGATGTTAAAAATACACCTTCAAATACATCAGATATACAAAATAATATTTCAAAAACTAAAGTTGAAAAAACAAATTCAACCCCAAAATATGAATTAAAACCTCGTATAGATGTAACATTAAACACTTATGCTTCTGGGTATTACAAGATTTTAAATGAAGCAATCAAACTTTTAAATGAAATTAGTAAGAATCAAAGAGAGCCTATAAGAAAAGCATTGATTGAAATAAACAAACAAGTTAAATCCGCTGAAGCACAAATAATTTTTAAAAAGCAAGATGGATTATATGGTTATCAGTTTAAAGATGGAAGGCTTTATGATAAAACCTTTAAAGATGAAGATGCTATTAGAACTTCAAAGATTTATAATTCATATTTAAATCAAGAAGAATATTATTCTACTGATGTCGATTTTGATATTGTGACGCTTAAAGAATCTTGTTATTATTTAAAGGTTATTTTCCCTTTTTTAGGACCACAACCTTTAGGAGCAATTGCTTACTATTTTAAAGAAAAACAAGAAAATATTGATTATGAGATTTTAAAAGTTTTTTCTTATATATTAAGTGAATATATAAAACGTCAAATTGAAAGAGAAAATCTTGAACTTGATGAAAAACTAAAAGATTTTTATCTTTCTAAAGAAAAAAGTGGTTATATAAAAATAATTGATAATGTTTTATTTTTAAATGATGTGGCTAGAAATATATTAGATGTTAATATTAATATTTTAAGATTAGATGAATATTATGAGCTAATTGGCTCAGTTTCGAAGCCTGAGTTTAAAGGAATTATCGAAAAATTAACTACGGGTAATCTTAAATCAGCAAATATTAGATATAGGTTAAATGATAAGAGATTAATTAAAAGTGATATTAGTGTTTATGAACTCAAAACTAGTTTTATTGCTGTAATGTCAATTGAAGATATTACTATAAAGGATAAAGAAGAAAATGACCTAAAAGAAGAAGCTTTGGCGGATTCCCTTGTAAATATTAAATCAAAAAAGGCTTTGGAAAAAGATCTTAATGAGTTATATAAAACTAAAAAATTTAGTATTATGCTTATAGATGCGAAGAATTTTAAAAAATATAATGATGTTTATGGTCTTAAATTTCATAATGATTTGATAAAAGCTATAGGCGTAAAGCTTGATAAAATGGCTTTACAATTTAATGCTTCAATATATCATTATGATAGCGATAAATTTTTCATTGTTACTAATCATAATGATGAAAGAAATACGATTAAAATTTTTTCTAAAATGTTAGATAAGTTATCAGATGATTTATTTTTATTAAACAATAGAGTTAGATTATATTTTAATGGTGCCATTTTAAGAATTTTACTTAAAAGCCCTAAGTATTCACTAGATAAAATAATAGATATGCTAAATAATACACTTTTAGGGTTAAAAAAAGATAATACTTTAAAAAACAATTTGGCATATTATGATTCTAACGTTGCAAATAAGGCTTTTTATGATTTTCAGATGGAACTTCATCTTTCTGAGGCTATTGATAAAGGTTTAATTAGAGTAACATATAATCAAATTGCTGATTTTGCATCAAAGGGAATATTTGCTTATGTTGCAAGGCCTCAATTAACTAATGTCTTGGTAGAAAATACTTATTTTGAACAAATTATTAAAAAAAGAGGACTTGAGAATTTAATTGATCGCTATCTGGTTTCACATGCTTTGATGGAACTTAATAATTTTAAAAAAGAAATTGGTGGTGTATTTAATCTCGTTATTCCAATCCATAGCGAAACTTTATCCTTTGATTTCATAGATTTTTATTATGATAAGCTTCGTTTCTTTAAAATAAATCCTAAGAATGTTTATTTAAAATTAAATAAAATTACAGCGAATTTAGATTTAAAGTATGTTAATTTAATTGTTTCTTCAGTTGAAGAGGCACTTAAATATCACGCTAAATATTATTTAATTAAATATAATGAGATACAACCATTTGAGCTTAAAGCATTAAAAGATTTTTTAAAAATATTTAATATTAATACAATTATAGATGAAGTTTCAAGCAAAGAAGAAATTGATATATTAAGAAAAAATGAAATTGAGCTTCTTACTGGTGCAGCTTTAAAAGGTAATTATAAAATAGAAGATCTTATTTTAGCAAGTAAGGACGATAAAACACTTTGATTTTAAAGAAAAAAAGTGTATAATTTAATAACCGAGGTGTGGTACAATGGAAATTAATTTTACAAGTGAGATTAGTGCAGATACAACTGCTTATGAAAATTTAATAAGGGGTATATTTGATCATGTCGATGATAACCGTGAATTTAATATCATTTTTGTAGATAATGATAGAATAAGACAAATAAATCGTGATTATAGACATATTGATAAGATTACTGACGTTATAAGTTTTGCTTTAAATGATAATGATGAATGCAATTATTTTGCAGAGGATGAGCTTGGAGATATTTTTATCTGTATTGATAGAGCAATTGAACAAGCTTCAGATTATGGTCACTCAGTGGAGCGTGAGGTTGGATTTTTAGCTGTTCATGGATATCTACATTTATGTGGATATGATCATATGACTGAAGCAGATGAAAAGGTAATGTTTACTCGTCAAGATGAAATATTAAAGCAAGCTGGCTTAGAAAGGAAATAGAGATGGAAGAAATTATTTTAAAAGCTATTGAAGGAATGAATAAAAGTTACTCACCATATTCTAAATTCAAAGTAGGTGCGGCCCTACTTATGAAAGATGGTAAGTATATTACGGGTTGTAATATTGAAAATGCAGCATATGGTTCATGTATGTGTGCTGAAAGAAGTACAATGTTTACTGCTCATAATCTTGGCTATAATTTAAAAGAAGATGTTGTTAAAATGTGTATTGTGGGTGCAACTGTGGGTCCTATTTCACCATGTGGGTCTTGTCGTCAAGTTATGAATGAACTTTTAAGCAAGGATTTAGTAGTTGTTCTTGCAAATACAAGAGGTCTTACAAAGGAGGTTACTGTAAAGGATTTACTTCCTTACAGTTTTGATGATCTTGCCTAATTATAAATCAGGTTTTGTAACAATTATTGGCCGTCCTAATGTTGGAAAGTCAACTTTTCTTAATCGTGTAATTGGTCATAAAATTGCGATTATGTCAGATAAGCCCCAAACAACAAGAAATACCATTTTAGGTGTTTTAACTACTGATGAGGCACAAATAATTTTTACAGATACACCAGGAATTCATAAGCCAAAATCTGAATTAGGAAATAGACTTAATGAATCAAGTTATAATGCAATAGCAGGACAAGATGCTATTTTATTTATGGCTAATGCTAATGAAACTCTAGGTCCTGGGGATAGAATGATTCTTGAACGTCTTAAGGATGTAAAAAGACCCGTATATTTGCTTTTGAACAAAGTTGATTTATTAAAAAACAAATCAGATATCGACCGAGCAATTTTATCCTATATGAATGAAATGAAATTTGAAGAAATTTTTCCTATTTCAGCTAAAACAGGGGTTAATATTGATGAACTTTTAAAAAGTATAATTAATATTTTACCTGAAGGTCCTAAATTTTATCCAGATGATGTTATAACTGATCATCCGGAACGTTTTATCGTATCAGAAATAATACGTGAAAAGCTTTTATATTTTACAAATGAGGAGGTACCTCATTCAATTGCTTGTGTAATTGATTCAATGAAGCAAATTGAAGAGGGACGAGTCGAAATATATGCAACTATTTTTGTTGAAAGAGATTCGCAAAAACAAATTGTAATTGGTAAGAATGGCGCAATGCTTAAAAAGGTCAGGGAGCTTGCAAGACGTGATATTAATCGTCTTTTAGGCTCAAAGGCTGTTCTTACATTATGGGTTAAAGTGAAAAAAGATTGGACAAATCGTCCTGATTATCTTAAAGCTCTTGGTTACGAAAAGGATAGTTTTTAAGATTAAATTGTTTTAATTTGCCAAATTTACACATAATATTATTGAGGTGTAAGTTTGAGCAATAAGTATTTTGATAAATTTAAGAAAACGGGCAAGGTTGAGGATTACTTAAAATATCGAGAGGAGCTTGCTAAGGAGGAAGCTTTAAATGAAGAGCGTAAAGCTAAAAGGAATCGTTCTAAGGAGCATTGATTATAAAGAAAATTCTAAAATTTGTTATATGCTAACAGAGCAGGGTCTTCTTTCTATAAGAGCTCTTGGGACAAAGGGATATAAAAATAAAAATTTTAATTTTTCAGAAATATTAAACAATTGTGAGATGGAAATTACGGATAGTGATTTTCCATCTTTAATTGATTTTAGTCTAATAAATCGTTATGATAATATAAAAAAAGACATTAAAGCTCTTTCTTATGTTAGTATGATGTTTGAAGTAACAAGAGCTCTTGATGGATTTTTACCATATCAAAGAATTTATAATTTCTTAATTACGGTTTTAAATTTAATTGAAAAAGGTGAAAGTGCAAAGTTACTTACAGCCGTTTATTTAATTAAGATGTTAAAGCCACTCGGAATTAAACCAGAGCTTGACTATTGCGTTAACTGTGGTGGTAAGGCTAAATACTTAGACATAAGATTGGGACAAGCATATTGTGAAAGTGATACTACATCATATTTTGAATTAGAAGAAGTAAAAAGGGTTTATTATTTTGATATTAAACAGGAAATAAATAATTTAAAGGTCGATTTAGATAATATATATAAATTTATTTTTGAATATTATATGTATCATTTAGATATTAATTTAAAAAAGTTTGATTTAATTATTTGAGGTATAATATGAAGGATTTAAAAAAGGTATTAAGCCATTTAAAATATGATAAAAAAGATATGATTATATCAATTCTTTTAATAATAATAGAGTGCGCTTTTGAACTTGTTATTCCTTTTGTAATGAAGGATATTATTAATAAGGGAATTGAGCAAGGAAATATGAATGCTATTTTAATGTATGGTGGCATTGTTATTGGATGTGCTATACTTTCAGTTATTACAGGTCATATGTATTCAATTTTTAATGCAAGAGCTATTAGTAATTATGTATATAATTTAAGACTTGAGGTTTATAAAAGTATTCAAAGCTTTTCATTTGCTAATTTGGATCATTTTGAAACATCGTCTTTAATTACTAGAACTACAAATGATATTCAAGTTGTACAGCAATCTTTATCTGGAAGTATAAGACCCTTATTAAGAGGTCCAATGGCTTTTATTATGGGTGTTGGTTTGTCATTTGTTATGGCACCTAAACTTGCGTGGATTTTTTGCATTGCTCTTCCAATTTTAGCTTTAATTATGTTTTTTATCATTCGTTATACAGCACCAAGATATGGAATGCTTCAAAAAGATATTGATAATTTGAATTTAGTTGTTAGAGAAAATGTGACTGCTATTAGAACAGTAAAGAGCTATGTAAGAGAGGATTATGAAGAGGAAAAATTTAATAATGCTAATAAAAATGTTTGTAATACAACAACTAATACTATTAAAATCGCAGCATTAAATCAACCATCATTTCAGCTTACTATGTATGCTGTTACAGTAATATTACTAACTCTTGGTACAAAGATGGTACATAATCATAACTTAGAAGTTGGTACATTATCGGCATTATTATCATATGTACTTCAGGTTGTTAATTCAATTATGATGCTTTCTAATGTCTTTATTTTAATGAATAGGTCATTTGCATCAGCATCTCGTATTGCTGAGGTTTTAGATGAAAAGCCAATAATTACAGCTATGGGTGATGAAAAGGTAAAAAATGGAGATATTGAATTTAGCGATGTTTCGTTTAAGTATAAAGAAGCTAGCGAAGAATATTCTTTAAAAAATGTTAATCTTAAAATTAGACAAGGAATGAGCTTAGGTATTATGGGTGGAACCGGCAGTGCTAAAACAACTTTAGTATCTTTAATATTAAGACTCTATGATGTGTCTTCGGGGGAAGTTTTAATCGATGGAATTAATGTAAAACAATATAATCTAAAGAATTTAAGAGATAATATTGCAATTGTTTTACAAAATAATATCCTTTTTTCGGGTACTGTTAGAGAAAATCTAAAATGGGGAAATAATAATGCAACCGATGATGAGATTAACGAAGCCTTAAAAATGGCCTGTGCTTTAGATTTTGTTAATGTTTTACCTGGTGGTCTTGATTATGATTTAGGCCAAGGTGGTGTAAATGTATCGGGAGGGCAAAGACAAAGGCTATGTATTGCAAGAGCATTGTTAAAGCATCCTAAAATAATTATTTTTGATGATTCAACAAGTGCATGTGATATGGAAACAGAAAGAAATATTTTAAATAATATAAGGAGTATTAAAGGCGTTACTAATATTATTATTGGACAAAGAGTTACATCTGTTATGGACGCAGATGAAATTGTCATTCTTGATGAGGGCCAAATTGTGGCTAAAGCTCCACATAAAGAACTTTATAATTTATCAAAAATTTATAAAGAACTTTGTGATACTCAACTAGGAGGTGTTTCAAATGGCAATCATACAAGCTAGAAAAAGGCCTGATAATTTAAAGGCTACTTTAAAAAGATTTATATCCTACTTAGGACACCACAAGTGCTTAATGCTATTAGTAGGTATATTAGTTATTTTATCAAGTGGTGCTAACCTGCTTGGTACATTTATGTTTCAGCCAATTATTGATAGTATAACGTCCACTTCTGGTTTATCAGAAGTTTATAAAATGATTGCTTTAGAAATTATTATATATTCTGTTGGCGTATTATCAACCCTTGGTTATTCACAAATAATGGCAAGATTAGCTCAAAAGGTTATTTATGAAATGCGTATGGATATGTTTTCAAGAATGGAAAGTCTTCCACTTGCATATTTTGATCGAAGAACACATGGAGAAATAATGTCATTATATATTAATGATATTGATTCTGTTTCTGAGGCGATAAATAATGCTTTTGCGCTTTTAATATCTAACTTTATTCATATAGTTGGATTAATGATAATTATTTTTATTCTTAATTGGCTTTTATCGCTTATTTGCTTAGTTTTTTATGCTATTATGTTCTCGTATTTAATTTATGCATCTAAAAGAAGTAAAGCTGCTTATGCAAAATCTAGTAAGGTAATGGCAAATGTTAATGGTTTTGTTGAAGAAATGATTTCCGGTCAAAAGGTTGTTCAGGTATTTAATCATGAGGATGAAAATTTGATTGAATTTGAAAAAAGAAGTAATGAATTTAAAAAATCATCTTATGAGGCAATGCGTTATTCTTTTTCATTAATTCCTATGGTTGTTTCTATTGGTTATATTAATTATGCTGTAGTTGCTATTGTGGGTGGTTTAATAGCTCTTGATTATATTTCAATTGTTGATATTTCCCTTGGAAGTATTTCAGCCTTTCTTGTATTAGTAAGACAAGGAACAATGCCAATTAATCAATTTACAAATCAAGCTAATATTTTATTAAATGGTCTTGCAGGAGCAGAGCGTATTTTTAAATTAATGGATGAAATTTCTGAAGTTGATGATGGAAATGTCACTTTAATTGAAGATCAAAAAGGAGATTATTATTGGTGTGATAATAAAGAATTAGTTCCACTTAATGGTGATGTAAGATTTTTTAATGTTGATTTTTCATATTATTCTGGAAAAAGAATTCTTGAAAATTTATCTCTTTATGCTAAACCCGGTCAAAAAATTGCTTTTGTCGGCTCAACAGGAGCTGGTAAAACAACCATAACTAATTTAATTAATCGTTTTTATGAAATTGAAGGAGGAACAATTACCATTGATGGTATTGATGCTAGAAGAATAAAGAAAGCTGATTTAAGAAATTCTTTAGGTATTGTTCTTCAAGATACGCATTTATTTACAGGTACAATTATGGATAATATAAGATATGGTAATCTTAAGGCAACTGATGAAGAGATAAAAGAAGCAGCAAAGCTTGCAAATGCTCATGGCTTTATTAAAAGATTGCCTGATGGTTATAATACCATGATTTATTCTGATGGATCTAATTTGTCTAGTGGTCAAAGACAATTACTTTCTATTGCTCGGGCGGCAGTATCAAAAAGACCTATTTTAATACTTGATGAAGCTACATCTGTTGTTGATACAAGAACTGAGGCTTTAGTTGAGGCTGGAATGGATAGCTTAATGGAAGGAAAAACTGTTTTTGTTATAGCACATAGATTATCAACTGTTAGAAATTCTAATGCAATAATGGTCCTTGATCATGGTCATATAATTGAACGAGGGGATCATGATGATTTAATAAAAGCCAAAGGTGTTTATTATAATTTGGCGACAGGTTCATTGGAACTTGAATAAAAAAAGCTAAAAAATAAAAAAAGTTCTTGCATTCTTGCCTAGCGTATGGTATTATATAGAAGCGCTAAGCAAGAATATGGTTGAGTGGTCAAGTGGTTAAGACGGAACCCTCTCAAGGTTCAATCACGGGTTCGATTCCCGTCTCGACTACCAAAAAAGCACATTATAAAGCTAAAAACACATAAATTCGATATGGGAGTTTTTAGGTTTTTGGATGTTATATATTTTAAGTTAGACAATAGATTAATTTCTATTGTCTTTTTTTTCGTTATCCTGGATTTTTTCCAAAGCATTTAAGATTGTATTTCTTTGATTTCAGACTTGTTCATAATAAAACAACAAAAAAAATTATCATCTCCTATCATAATTATGATATAATAGTGATAGGAGATGATAAGCATGGAAAATATAAGACCATCATCAGAACTAAGAAATAAATATAATGAAATTTCTAATTTATGTAAAGAAACTAGAGAACCTGTATATATTACAGTAAATGGTCATGGTGATACAGTAATCTTAAGTCTAGAACAATTTAATCAAATGCAATCTGAATTAGAATTGTTAAAAATGCTATCCGAATCTGAAGATGATGTTAGAAATAATAGAGTTAAACCTGTTACTGATACTTTTAATGATATTAGAAAGAAGCTTGAATTATAATGAAATATTCAGTTATTAGAACTGATAAGTTCAATGATCAATTAACAGATATTATTCTTTATATCAATGCTACTTTTTCTAAAAAGGAAGCCATAGAATATCTAAATTTTTTAGAAATACAAATTAATAATCTTAGTGAATTTCTTTATATTGGTGTAGTACCAAGATATCAACCAATTGCTAAACAGGGATATAGGGCACTAGTATGTAAACAAAATATTATATTTTATAAGGTTAACGAGGAAAAAAAAGAAATAGTACTTCATATCATAGTGTCTTCAAAGAAAAATTATTTGTATATGATCTAAGTTCTGTAATCAACTATTTTGAAAATGGCAGTTTATGCTACAAATCAAAGAATTAATTTTTAAGATGTTATCAGAGGTTAATGATAATATTTATAAATTGATTGATATTGCAATAGCCTATATTAACCAGCATATGAACTGGGAAGTTGAATTTTATGACAAGAACACCGCTCGAATTGAAATACCAGAAGTACCAGTTTATACTGTAAGAGAATTGCGTGTTAATGCTTTTGCTCATGTATAAGAAAAGCATAGGTTTGATACAAATTGTATCAAAATTTTTCATTGCAGATAGGAATTTATCATTTTCGTCAACAACTATGGTTCTTTCCAAAGTAAGGTAGATAATTTCACATACACATTTTCATATGATTCAGTAGAGAATGTATCTAATTTAAAAATAAATATTTATATTCAAAAATGGCACTATTTATAAAATTGATAAAGTTATTGGGCATTCTAACTATGGAGATTACTTACATATTTAAAGTGAAGACAAAATAATTATTCATCTTTTTAATTTCTTATGAAATAAAAAAATAAGTTTTTAATTTAAGATTGAGCATATATTTAAAATATTTCTAGAAAAATTTTTTATTTTTTTGCTATTTAATTATGGTATAATATCTTATACTGAGGTGGTAATAGTGAAAAAAGATACCAAATTTGATAATGAACGCCAACTTTTATTACTAAAAAAATATTATCAAGTGGATGAAGAAAATAAAATCATTACTATAAATGTTCATTATGATAAAGCATCTGATTTTCTTAATACAAGTATCGGAAACAATAATAATCCTATTATTAGAGATGAAGCTCTTGAAAATGTAAATAATATTATTCAAAGTATACCCGTTGTATATAAGGTTAGAATTAATTTTGATATCAAAGATTATGAAAATTATAATCCTAAAAATATTATTCAATCATTTAATGATACACTGGAATTAAATCAATATACATCAAGACGTCTTCGCCAAAGAAAAAACTTAATTGCAGCAACCTTAATATTGGTTGGCGTAATATTATTATGCTTCATGGTTATTGGTAAAAATAAAATATGGTTTGGTGAAGGTATTAAAGCTGAGGTAATTGCAGAAACTATTAATATTGCAGCATGGGTATTTGTATGGGAAGCAGTTTCAATGTTGTTTTTAGAAAAATCGGAACAAAAAATATTTGCACTTAGAATAAGAACGAGAGTAAGTGAAATATCAATGCTTGAAACTGATAGAAATAATATTTTAGCTTGTGAAACAGCTGAAGCAATTTTTGGAAAGTGGGATAATGAAAGTAAATTAAAACGATATAGTAAAATGGCTACTTTAATTTCATCGATGATTTTAATATTTACTTCTTTTTACACATTATATAGTTTAATTACTGGTATTATAACAAATACTTTTTCAGGATTTTTTCTGATTGTTGTTATTGTAGTATCAATTATATCTATTTTGGCATATTTTTTTGCGGGAATTGCAGGATTAAGAAATTATATCGGAAAGATAAATGGAATTTCAAAATTTATGGGAATTTATGTTGCTATTTTGATACTAAATTATGTGATAACGATTATTGGACAAATAACTAATTCTAATTTATCAATTATTTTTTCAACTATTGGGTCGGTAGTAATAAATTTCTTATACATATCAGGTTATATTATTGATAAATATTATAAAAGGTAGGATATTAAATGAAAAAGAAAATATTAAGAATAGCTTTTTTTGTGATTATTACCATAATTATGATTTTAGTTTTATTCCTGGCTAATGATATTTCAGAAATTGGGCAGATTTTAAAAAAAATTAAGCCTATATGGCTTTTAACAGCTCTTGGTTTTTTAATAATTTATTTTTTTATAAATGCATTATCATTGATGATAGTTATTAAAGATGAAAATTTAAAGATAAGGGATTCATTTTTAGTATCATCAATAGAGTATTTTTATAATGGAATTACACCATCAAACACAGGTGCTCAACCTATGCAGGTTGTTGAATATAAAAGACTAGGTGTTTCTACATCACATGCAACAGGAGCATTATTAATTAATTCCGTAATTAATCAAATTGCTATTGTTTTTTTGTGTTTATTATCTTTAATATATTATAAAGAACTTTCAAAAGGAGTGGAATCAATTAAAGTTTTAATTATTATTGGTCTATCAATAAATATTTTAGTTTTGGTTCTTTATGTTTCAATTGGTATTTCTAATAAAATAAAAAATGGATTTGTTAAAATTGTTAGATTTATTTGTACTAGAAAAATATTTAAAAGTAAACTTACATCTGTAAGTGATAAATTTGAAGGATTTTGTGTAGAAGCACAAGTGTCATTTAAAGAAGCTTTTAAACATCCTTTAAGATTGATAGTGGCACTTTTATTTAAAATTTTTGCTTTAATTATATTTTATTCTTTACCCTATTTTGTATTGATGTCATTAGATATTCACTTAGGTCCTAACACAATTTTTTTAGTTATTGCAATGACAACGTTTAGTATCGCCATGACTTGCTTTGTACCGACACCTGGTGCCTCTGGTGGAATTGAATTTGCGTTTAAGTCTTTGTTTATTAATCTTGCAGGTGTTACAAGTAGTGTTGCAGTTTCAGGTATGCTTTTATGGCGTCTTTTGACTTATTATATTCTTATGATAATTTCTTTAATATGTTATTTCTTATTAGAATTCTTTTTTGTTAAAAGAAGTAAAAAAGAAAATTTAAGCAATAATGAAATTATTGATGAAAATTAATTTGCTTCAAATATTGAAGCATTTTTTTATCTTTAATTATTTTTTTATTAAATATTAATATAATTCGAATTTGTTTCAATTGAAAACGTTTTATTTTACTTTCTTTTGAGTTAATTCGGCTAAAATATCAAAATTTTATTTTATTTTCATTAACAAAATTATAAAAAAATGGTACAATAAAGTAAATTGGGGTGATATTATGATGACTAAAACTAAAATCCCTTCGTTTGAAGAATGCATTACCATTGCTAAATATTTTTATGAATCAATGCATGATTATATTTTTTTATATGATATTGAAAAGGATGAATACGAAATATCTTATAAAGCTTATAAAAAATTCAGACTTCCTTCAAATCATTTTAAAAATGTAAAGAAAAATCATAAGCTTTATGTTTATGAAGAAGATTACCCAATTCTGCTTCATGATTTAGAGCTTGTTACTTCTGGCAAGCAAAATGAACATAATTTGGTTTATAGATGGATGGGAAGAGATTCTAAACCATACTGGATTAATTGTAGAGGTAAACTTTTAAGAGATGAAAATGGGAAACCAAAACTTATTTTAGGTTGTGTTAATGAAATTGGTAACGATAATTTAGCAGATAATATTACCGGTCTTTTGGGAGAGGAGCCTTTTAAAAAGTGTATTAAAGAAAATCAAAGTCTTGATAATAATGGCTATATTATGAAGATTGGCATTGATGATTTAAGAACTATTAATGAACATTATGGACTTGACTATGGTAATGGTGTATTAAAAGGTCTTGCTAATATTATTAAGGATAACTTGTATAATTTTCAAAATGTTTATCGCTTGAAAAATGATGAATTTGCTATTATTGATTTAAATAGACGTGGCTATGATGATGCTAAATGGCAATATGAAAAAATAAGAAAAGATATTGTAAAATCAATTGTTGAACGAAAATATGAAGGTATATATACAGTATCTGGAGGTTTAATTGTACCACAAGAAGAAAAAAGAAGCGTCTCATCTATAATGCGTGATTTAGAATTTTCACTTGATATGGCTAAGAAAAAAGGCAAGAATCAACTATATTTATATAACAAGGATGATTATCAAGAATTTATTCAAAGAACACATTTAATACAGGCGTTAAATAAAGCAGTTGAAAATGATTTTAAAGGCTTTGATTTATTTTTTCAACCAATAGTTAATCATAATACGGGAGATGCTTTAGGAGCAGAGGCTTTATTGAGATTTAAATTAGATGATAAATATATACCTCCTACTAAAATTATTCCGCTTCTTGAAGAAACAGGATTAATTATTGCGGTTGGAGAGTTTATTATTAAAAGAGCTTGTCTTTTCCTTAATCAGGTTAGAAAATATCATCCAAATTTTAGAGTATCAATAAATGTATCGTATATTCAAATATTAAAGGGTGTTGATTTTATAAGTTTCTTTGATATATTGAGGGATTATAATTTACCTAATGATGCTTTCATTGTAGAATTAACTGAATCAGGATATCTTGAAAGTAACGAACTTGTAAATAATGCTTGGAAAGGCCTAAAAAATAATGGCTTTGGTATTGCTATTGATGATTTTGGAACAGGCTATTCTAATATACACAATATTAGCATGCTTAACCCTAATATTATTAAAATAGATAAATCATTTACTGATGCAGCTTTAAAATCAAGTTATGATTTTGAACTTCTAAGAAATTTAATTTTAATGGCCCATGAAATTAATACCTATGTAATTGTTGAAGGTATTGAAAAGAAGGAAGATTTATTAAGAATTATAAGTTTAAATCCTGATTTTATTCAAGGTTATTATTATTCCAAACCAATGTCAGGCTTTGAATATATTCAAAATATCAAGACTAATCAATTACTAAATTAAGGACTATTTGGTCCTTTTTTAATTTTATTATTGCATTTATACTCGATATGAGTATAATAAAAATGGAGATGATAATTTGACACCGTATTATAATAATGATAAGTTTCCTTTGCCTGGTGTTACAGTTGACCCTTTAGTATTTACTATCAAAGAACATAAGTTATTTTTACTTTTAAATAAAAGAGAAAAGGAACCATTTAATGATTTTTGGAATATTCCCGGTTGATTTTTAAATATTGACAAGTCATTGCTAGATAATGCAAAGCGAATTTTAAGTGAAAAAACCAATTTAAAAAATGTTTATTTAGAACAATTATATACATTTGGTGATATTGATAGAGACCCAAGATATCGGATATTATCAGTTTCTTATTTAGCTCTTTGTCCTTTTTCAGCAATTTCTAATCAAAGTTTAACGGATAATTCAAGATGGGCATTAGTTGAAGTTTCAGGTGATAAATTAAGCTTAAAAATAGATGATAAAGTAATTAATGATTTTATTGCCTTCGATCATTTAAAGATTATAAATTATGCTATATCAAGAATGCAAAATAAATTATATTATACCGATATTGCTTTCAGTCTTCTTGAAGATAATTTTACCTTATATGACTTACAAAATGTTTTTGAACTTATTTTAGGAATAAAACTTCATAAATCAAATTTTAGGCGAGATATATCTTCTAAGGTTGTAAAGCTTGATACTTTATGTAATGATAAAAAAGGAAGACCATGTTATTATTATAGGAGGAAAAAAGATGAAGATTTTAGTTGTTGTTGATATGCAAAACGATTTTGTAACAGGTTCTTTAAAAAATGAAGAAGCAATAAAGATTGTAGGACCATTAAAAAAGTTCATTAATGAGTTTAATGGTACTATAATTTACACAAGAGATACGCATGATGATAATTATTTAGAAACAAATGAAGGGCATCATTTACCAATAAAACATTGTATTATAGGTACGTGGGGTCATGATATCATTGATGAACTTACGCCAGGAATTTCTAAAATAATTAATAAAAAAAGTTTTGGCAGTGAGGATTTGGCCTGTTATATTGAATTTTTAAATATGAAAGAGCAAGTAGATGAAATTCATTTTGTGGGTGTTTGCACAGATATATGTGTAATAGCAAATGCAATTATTGTTAAAACACATTTACCAGAAATTCCAATATATGTTCATAAGGATCTAACAGCTGGAGTAACTATTAAATCTCATAATAATGCGCTAGAAGCAATGAAAAATTTACAAATTGAGGTGATTTAGATGCAGTCAGATAAAAGAAATTTATCAATGGTAATGGATTTATATGAACTTACGATGTCATATGGTTATTTTAAGAGTCATGATATTAATAAAAAAGTCGCTTTTGATGTTTTTTATCGAAAAAATCCAGAAGGTGCAGGCTATGCTATTTTTGCAGGTCTTGAACAAATTGTAGAATATATTTTAAATCTTCACTTTGATGATTCTGATATAAGATATTTAAAAGGTTTAAATTTATTTGATGATAACTTTTTAAAATATTTAAAGGATTTTAAATTTAAAGGAGATATCTATGCTTTAAAGGAAGGTACAATTATGTATCCTAATGAACCTATTTTAACAGTTGTTGCGCCTTTAATTGATGCTCAAATTGTTGAAACCGCAATTTTACTTGAGGTCAATCATCAATCTTTAATTGCAACTAAAGCAAGAAGAATTGTAAGAGCTGCTAAAGGAAGAGCTGTTTCGGATTTTGGTGCAAGACGTGCTCATAATATGGACGCAGCTGTTTATGGAGCTCGTGCGGCATATATTGGTGGAGTTTCATCAACTGCAACGGTACTTGCTGGTAAAATGTTTGGTATTCCTGTTTCTGGTACAATGGCTCATTCTTTTGTAATGTTTTATGATAATGAATACGATGCATTTAAGCAGTATGCCCTTACTTATCCAGAAAATACTATTTTACTTGTTGATACATATGATGTTTTAAAACAAGGAGTTCCTAATGCAATTAGAGTTGCCCACGAGGTACTAGAGCCGATGGGATATCGACTTAAGGGTATTCGTCTTGATAGTGGAGATCTTGCTTATTTATCAAAGAAGTGCCGAGTAATGCTTGATGAAGCGGGCCTTTTTGATTGCAAGATTGTTATTTCTAATTCACTTGATGAAAGAATTATTAATTCTTTAATTGAACAGGATGCTAAAATTGATATTTTAGGAGTCGGCGAAAGATTAATTACCTCAAGATCAGAACCAGTTTTTGGTGCTGTTTATAAACTTTGTGCTAAGGAAGAGAACGGTGCTTTTATTCCTAAAATTAAGATTAGTGAAAATGAAGAAAAAATTACTAATCCTGGTCTAAAAAAATTATACCGAATTTATGATGAAGATAATAAAGCTGTAGCTGATTTAATTGCATTTGCTGATGAAACTATAGATATTAATAATCTCAAGGTTATTGATCCTAAAAAGCCCTGGAAGAGCTATGAGTTTAAAAATGCTAATTTAAAAGAGCTTTTAGTTCCTATATTCAAAGATGGAAAGCTTATTTACGATTTACCTAATTTAAATGAAATTAGAGATTATGTTAATTATCAGTTGACAAATGAGATTTGGCCTGAGGAACAAAGAATTGAAAATCCCCATGAGCATTATTTAGATATGACAGAAAAATATTACAAAGTTAAAAATGAACTTTTGATAAAAAATAAACAAAAATAATAGCCGATTTTCTAAAAACGTTGTATAATTTAAAAAACGGAGGTATAACATGACGCTATTTATGATTAAATTTTTTTATCTTAGAAGGGGAATTAGTAAATAATGCGTTTTTTTAAGTTATTTTTTTCGAGACTTTTGATTGTTGGACTTGCAATTATTATACAGTTAGGAGGATATTTTTTCCTTCTTCACTATTTGGAAACACGTTTTGCTTGGGTTTCAACGATGTTTACTATTTTAGGTCTTTTGGTCGCCCTTAAAATAGTTGATCATGATGAACCATCATCATATAAACTACCATGGATATTACTCGTTGTTTTAGCTCCCTTTGTTGGTGTCACATTGTATAGCTTTTTTGGAAGAAAGAAGCTAACAAAAAAAATGACATCTCGATTTGAAGATGTTTACGAGGTTACTCAAAATGCTATTCCTGAACCATCTATTGAATTAAAAAAGAATATTATGGCCTACGGACAATCTCAGTATATTTTTAATGCTTGTAGAATGCCTGCATATAGTAATTGCTATTCTAGGTATTTATCCTCAGGTGAAGTTTTCTTTGAAGCATTAAAAGAAGAATTGAACAAAGCTAAAAAATATATCTTTTTTGAATATTTTATTATTGAAAAAGGAAAAATGTGGGATGAAATTCATCAAATTTTTCTTGATAAAATTAAAAAAGGTGTTAAAGTTTATTTGATGTATGATGACATTGGCTGTGCTTCTAAAATTCCAGGTAATTTTTATAAAAAATTAAGAAATGAAGGAATAGATGCGGTTCCATTTAATAAGTTTATTCCTATTGTATCTACCATTCATAATCATAGAGATCATAGAAAGATAACGGTTATTGATGGTCTTGTAGCTTTTACTGGTGGTATTAATATTGCTGATGAATATATAAATTTGAAGCATCCTTTTGGTAAATGGAAGGATGGTGGCGTCATGATAAAAGGGCCAGCAGTTGATTCTTATGTTGCACTTTTTCTTCAAAATTATAATGTTATGACCGCCAAACAGCTTTTTATTGATGATTTTATTTCATATGAACATGAAGCATATGAATCTAAAGGCTTCTTGCAAGCGTATGGATCTGGACCAAAACCTATTTTTAAAGAAAATATTGGACTTGATGTTTATTTAAATATTATAAATCAAGCTAAAAAGTATTTATATATAACTACTCCATATTTAATTTGTGATTATTCATTACTTGAGGCCCTAGTTTTAGCAAAAAGAAGAGGAGTAGATGTTAAGTTGATTACTCCCCATATTCCTGATAAAAAAACTATGTTTATGTTGACTAGGTCTAATTATAAGCCATTACTTGAAGCGGGAATAGAGGTATATGAGTATAAACCAGGATTTATTCACACTAAGATGTTTGTGTGTGATGATGAATATGCTACAATTGGAACAGTTAATCTTGATTATAGAAGCTTTATTCATCACTATGAATGCGGTCTTTGGATGTATAAAGAAGCATCTATCTTGGATATGAAAGCCGATTTTTTAGATACAGCTTCTTCGGATGGAATTAGAATGAATCTAAAAAAAATTAGAAGACCTTGGATTATCTGTATTTTAAAAGATATATTAAAAATATTTGCACCTTTATTTTAAGGTGCTTTTTATAGGAGAAATTATTATGATAGTAACACATTCAATTTTACAAATTTTAGATTTAAAATCAGGATCTCATTCGTTTTCTGAGACTGAACTTGACCTGTCAAGTGATACGACAATTGATTATATTTTAAAAATATATAATAATACTATATCAAGTGCATCAAGAAGAAAGGGTAAGTTTACAAATGATTCAACGTTTAAAGAAAACTTGCTAAAATATAAAAAAACGGAAATTACATTTTTGGAATTTGCATCTATTGTTACTAAAGATTTGAATGATATTTTATCTCAAGTAAGCGATTCACCATCTGTTGATCTTCTTATCGGAGAATTTAGAGAAGGAAGTAGTACTTTTTTTGCAATTGTTATTCTTGAAAACAAAGAAGGTATAACACACTTAGTTGAAAATCATGATGGAAAAATTTCTAATTTGGTAGTAAAGAGTTTTTCAGGTCTTCCTCAGTCGGCAATTCAAGTTAATACATATGCCATTATTAATATTGATACATTGGAAATCTATTCTCAAGAAAAGAAAAGATTAATTAATAATGAAAAACATTTTATTTTAGAAGAATACCTACATGCTAGTTATGAGATGTCAAATAGTGAACAATTTAAAATTATAAAAAATGTAACAGCTAAGGTTTGTGAGGAACACGGGGTTAATCCTTGTATTGCAATGGCTCAGGTAAAAAACTTTTTGATAGATACGCCTGTGATTGAAAATATGAAACCTGAAGCTATTTCAGAAGTTATATTTAAAGACAAACCTCAAGCAACGGCTGACTTTAATGCTAAAATGCATTCTAAAGGAATTAATGAAAATATAAATCTAGATCGTAGCTTTACACTGAAAAAAGCCGAAAATCATAGTATAAAAACTGATTCAGGAATTGAAATTACATTCCCATCAGATACTTTATTAGATAATGAACATCTTGAGTTTATTGATGAGGCTGATGGTACAATATCAATTAGACTAAAAAATATTACTAAAATTATTAATCGTTAATTAATGAAAGCGATGAGTTATATCTTAATATAGCTCATTTTTTGCTATAAAAACGTTTTTAAAGCTAAAATTTTTTAAAAATCACAATTTTAGCTTTTTTTAATGAAAAATCTTATTTTTGGAGAAAATATTTAAGTGAATCCTATAAAGCTAAATAATAGAATTGATTTTGTAATTCTTTTTTTCTCAAAAGGACTACTTTAGTGGTGTTTGACACATTTATACCTTGATGCTAATATC
>ULLG01007446.1_pt1 | contig 22252 bp, 19 predicted proteins | sample 1951341 | NCBI WGS metagenome assembly ULLG01 (sample SAMEA4835519, study PRJEB28245) | human gut metagenome | biome: gut microbiome; material: fecal sample | place: Denmark | collected 2008 | reverse complement strand
ATAAAGTCCAACTTTATGGGTTCACTATATAAATATACTAGTTTGCTCTTTTTATTATGGGTTTTGTAATTTCTTGCTTAGTAAAATTAGTATGATAAATTAAATCAAGTGTTTTAGCAATCTTAATTTCAAAATCAAAGGTATTATTAATTCCTTCTTTAATATTAGTATAGATATTAGCGTTATCCTTTAATTCTTTGAGGATATTTTGACCATTTTCATTAAAACCTAAAATTCTTAAAGAATTATAATTAGTAATACTATCCAAAACATTAGTTTTTTTAATGTTAAAGCAGCAATCAATTAAAAGACGTCTTATTTTTGATTCAGAATATCTTTTTGTTTTAAGCGATTTTACCATTTCTTCAATTGTATTTCCTTTTATATTTTTCAGTCTATTTTCAATTCCTTCCGTACTTTCAGCAAGTTCTTTTAAATTATTGTTTATGATATTAAATTTTATAAAAGGAATAAGAAGGTCGTTGTCTAATGTGTTTGAAAGATATTCTTTTACATAAGGAGGAACATACAAGTTAGCATCCTTAAGGTTGGCCCTAATAGAGCTTGCACTTTGAATGGAAGTTGCATTATATTCTGCCTCAATGAATGAGTTTGTACGTTTAATGGTTTTAAGCTTAATATTTGGATTAATTTTTATAATAGCTTCGTAATAAAAAAGACCAAGCATATCATTTGATTTAAGGGGGGGAAGATTAAAAGAAGAAATTGCTTTATTGAAGGCTTCTTTATAGCCTTGCCCATTTTGAATAAAATTATCTAATATATCTTTAAAAACTTTCTTTTGAATTAAATTATAATACTTTTTATAAAGCTCTTCATTTCCTTCTTCGGAACCAATCCATATTTCATCAACATTAGCTGTTGCTAAATTTCTTACATGAGCATTTGCAAAGATTAAGGCCTCATTCATCGAAAGAAGGGAAGGACATTCAATAACTAAATCAACCCCCATCTCTAGGGCAAGCTTTGTTCTTGTAAACTTATCTAAAATTGCTAAATCCCCTCTTTGGGTTAGATAACCAGAAAGTGAAAGAATTATATAGTCAGCTTTACTTTCTTCCTTTATCTTATTAAAATGATAAACATGTCCGTTATGAAGGGGATTATATTCACAAATAATACCAACTTTTTTCATTTATAATTCACCAAATCGATTATAACATAAATTTCAAAGGTTTTATTAATAATGTTGATTTTAGTATTGCTTTATTATATAATTTACAGGTAAATTTTTTTAAATAAGGTGTTAAGATGTATATTGTTGAAAAACAAAAAAATGGCCGTTATGCGGTAAAGAAAAAAGGGGCATCAAGAGCAAGTAAAACTTTTGATACCTATCAAGAAGCAATTTTATATTGTACAAAGAAAAATAAAGAGCTTGGAATTGAAACTACAACAAAAGAAGGTACAAATAGTACTGTGAAAAAAAAGAAAAACAGTCAAGTTAGCAAGCCTAAAAAATCTGGTATAAAGATGTTTTTACTGTCATTATTAGTTATGATAGTTATTGTAGCTTTTATATTTGTTTTTATTAAATATATTAAGCCTAATATGGATAACGTTGGAACTGATAGCTCAACTACTACTACTAATAATAATAGTGCTGAGGGTGTTATATATGATGATTTTCAAATCCATTTTATGATGCTTGGAAATGATAAGGCTGGTGATTCAATTTATATTAAAGCAGGAGATACTGATATTTTAATTGACGCTGGTTCAAGAAAAGGTTCATCACAAACAACACTTCCTTATATGAACCAATATGTTAAGGATAATAAGCTCGAATATGTTATTATGACACACGGAGATCAAGATCATATTGAAGCATTTCCTAATATTTTAAATACATATTCTGCTGATACAATCATTTATAATCAGTATACAACTAAGACTACAAATGCATATAAAAATACACTCGTAGCCTTTAATAAGCAAAAAAATAATGGAGCAAACATTTATTATGCATCAGATTGTTGGAATAATACTAATGGTGCCTCAAGAGAATATAAACTTTCAACTAAGGTTACTATGTCTATTTTATATAATGAATATTATTTTAAAACTCAAAGTGATGAAAATAATTATTCTGTTTGCACATTGTTTACATATGATTCTGGTACTGAAAAACACTATTTCATGTTTACTGGTGACCTTGAACGTGAAGGTGAAGAAGCAATGGCTGCCTATTATGATGGTTCGACAAAGGAAAAAACACTACCTCAAGTTGATTTATTTAAAGCAGGTCATCATGGATCAAAAACTTCTTCAAATGAATGCTTACTTTCTTTAATAAAGCCTAAAATGTGCGTTGTATCTTGTTGCTGTGGAACAAATGAATATACCGGTGTAACTGATAACCAATTTCCTACCCAAGAATTTATTTCCCGTATTTCTAAATATACAGATGCAGTTTATGTAACCTCAATTTATGAGTCATATGAAATCGCAACTAAAGCTGATAAGGAAAATGTACCAGGAGTTTCAGTTGGAGGAAATTATATTAAAACGTCAGGCTTTAAAGCTATGAATGGAAATATTATTGTATCATGCAATGATACAGGCGTTGGCTTATTTGCTTCAAATAATTTAATAAAACTTAAGGAATCAGAGTGGTTTAATACTAAGATTATAATTGATGGTAAAGAAAGACCAATGAGAATATGGGGGTAAAAAAATGTTTTTTGATACTTCAGAAAAAGCAATTCAACTATTGGATTTAAGAAAATATAAAATTGAGTTAGAGATTTTTAATATAATTAATTTAATTGTTGTAGCTTTTTTTATAATTATTTTTTTAATGCAACATGTTCATGCAATTGTTGCCATTTTTACAAAAAAGAAAAAATGGGATGAAGCAAAGATTGAACATAACTTTGGTGTTTTAATTTGTGGACGTAATGAAGAAAACGTTATTTCTAAATTGATTGATTCAATTTTTTCATCAGATTACGATAAGAATAAACTACATGTTTTTGTTTGTGCAGATAATTGTACGGATAATACTGCTGCTGTTGCAAGAAAAGCTGGAGCAATTGTTTATGAACGCTTTAATAATGAATTAGTTGGAAAATCGTATGCAATGGATTTCTTAATAAAAGAAATAATGTCTAATCCTTCAAACAATAATATTGAATGCTTCTTTGTTTTCGATTCTGATAATTTGGTGTCTACAAATTATTTTAAGGAAATGAATAAAGTTTTTGATGCTGGATATGAGGTTTCTACATCATATAGACAATCTAAAAATTTTGATACAAATTGGATATCAGGATGTTCGTCTCTCATTTTTTTTAGAGAATGTAGTATTGTGCATCATTCACGTCAAAAACTAGGCTTAGGTACTTATGTATCTGGGACAGGATATTTTATTTCAAGAAGAATAATTGAAAGTTTAAATGGATGGAATTTTAATACGATGACTGAAGATATTGAATTTTCGGCTTGGTGTGCGATAAATAATATTAAAATTAGCTATAATGAAAATGCTATCTTTTATGATGAACAGCCTGAAAAATTAAAGGTTGCTAATACTCAAAGATTAAGATGGTGTAAGGGGACTCATCAATGCTGTTACAAATATCATTGGGCTTTGCTCAAAGGAATTTTTAGAAGTAAAATGAAATTAACATGCTTTGAACTTCTTGTTCATGTAACCCCATTTCCACTTTTATCTGTAATTTGGATGATAATTTATCTTATTGGATTAGGTATTTTTAATTTAGTAGGAATAATTAATATTAATGATTTCTTGCAGCAATTTTTCAATAATTGTTTTTCATTTTTCTTTGGAATTTTAGTCGTTTCTCAAATTCAGGCTTTAATTGCTACAATAAAGAACAATTCTAATATAAATGCTTCAATATTTAAAAAAGTATTATATATTTTCTTATTTCCTGTATACGTTTCAATGTACATCTATCTATCTTTAAAAGCATTATTTGTCAAGGTAAAATGGAAGCCAATACCTCATGTTTCAACTAATGTTGTAACATTAAAAGAAATTAACAAATTAGATAAAACAAGATGCAAAAGTATTAATACTGAGATAAAATAAAAGAAGGCGTGAAATACTAAATCCTAAATTAGTATTTCACGCCTTTAATATAAAAAAAATCACGCAAAATCGTGATTAAATATTTGCTATCAAGCATTATAATTTAAAGTGGCGGAACGTAAAGGATTCGAACCTTCGGCCGCACGCTTAGAAGGCGTGTGCTCTATCCAGCTGAGCTAACGTTCCATCAAGATAGCCACTATATTATACAAAATTCTAATTAATTTGTAAATACCTAAAATTATTTTTTTTGTCATTTTGTTTTATCGTCAAAAAAATAAAGTAATAATATATCGTTTTTTCAAAAAAAATAAAAAAAATTAGAAAAAGAGAAAGAAAAAGAAAATATAAATGTTGAAAAAAAAACTAAAAGTTTTTATAATTATATTAGAAGATTTAAGGGGTGCATATATTATGATAACGAGTATGTTAAAAGTTCAAGATTTTAAAAATGTATGGAAGGATTACCGTACGATTTGCATTATTGCTGTTGCAGTAGTTGCAGCTTTACTTTTACTTTTCATTATTGAAGCAGTAAGAGCTCATAAGAAAGCAAAGGCTTTCAAAAATCAATTAAGTGAAAATAAAAAGCTTTCACGAGAAGTTGAGGATTTAAAAGCAAATCAAAATACTGATGCTGAGGTTGAAACTTCTACAAGTAATGAAGGGGTAACTGAAGAGCCACAAGCTGAAGAGGTAGCTATATTAGAGGAATCACAAGTTGAAGAAGTAAAATCTGAAGATACAGCAACTGTATTAGCGGAAGCAGAAACAGTAGAACCTATTGAGGAAGATGTCGAGGAAGAAACTCAAGAAGAGTCTAATGAAGAGACGTTAGAAACAACTGCTGAAAATGTTCAAAATGATGAAGAAAAGAATGAAAATGAAGAAGTTGTTGAAGATGCATCAGATCCTGTAGTTGAAGATGTAAAGGAAACTACGGCAATAGAATCTAACGAAGAAGTAGCTGCCGAAGAGCCTAAGGAAGAGGTAATTGTGGAAGAGCCTAAAGAAAATACTTTAGAGGAAGTTAAAGAAGAGCCTGTAGAACAACCTGCGAAGTCTGTAAAAAAAGCTGCTGTAAAGAAAGTTAAAGCAGAAAAACCTGCGAATGAAACAACAGAAGAGCCTAAAAAGACAAATCGTGCCAAGGGTAAGTATGAAATTGTTCAAGATGCAACTGGATTCAAGTATTATTTAAAGGCTTCAAATGGTGAAACTTTAATAGTATCTGAATCTTATACATCTTTACTTGGATGTAAAAATGCTATTAAACGTTTAAAGGAAAATACATTAACAGCTACAATCAAGGTTGAAGAGGATAAAAATCATAATTTCCAATTCCATGTTGTAAAGGGTACGAGAGTTGTTGCTCATAGTGCAAATTATAATACCAAAATAAGTGCTCAAAATGCGTCAAAGGCGTTTGCAAAGTATGTAAATACTGATGTGATAAAATTACAAGAAGAATCAAAAAATGATCTTGAATTAGTCACTTTAGATGATGCTCAAATTAGTACGGAAACTGTTGGTAAGATTTTAGTTTCTAAAGAAAATGATATGTTCTTATATAAATTAATTGCTAATAATGGTCAAACAATTTGTATGAGTGCTACATATAAGACAATGGTTACAATTCAAAAGTCAATTGAAAGCTTTAGGGATGCTGTATATGATGGTAAGTTCTATATTCAAAAGGATAAGAATGATAAGTATCAATTTAAGTTATACAATAAAGCTTCACGTTTAATTATGACTGGTGAATCTTTCCAAAATGCAGATTCATGTAGAAGTAATATTCTTTCTTGTTATCGTTTTGCCAAAAATGCACCGATTGAATATACTGATGAAGCAGTACAAAAATAATAATAAATTTGGGACTATCAATTTAGTTTGATAGTTCTTTTTTATATTATAGTGCATAATCTTTATTGGTGATTTAATGCATTTAAATACAGTTTTAAATAAATTGGGATTAGTGTCATTACTTCAAAATAAAAAAATAGATATTGTAACACGTAAATTTGAAGATATAAGATCTAATACCATTTATTTTGCTTTTGAAGAAATTACAAAAAAGAATTTTGAACAAATAAGAAATAAAGGAGCATATTTAATTATTGGTGAATCTTCATTTCTCAATAATCACTATATTAAGGTTGATTCAATAAAAAAAATCTATCAAAAATATTTATTATGGAAAAATAAATATAAGCTTATGGGTAAATGCTTCATTGGCGTTACAGGTACGTCAGGTAAATCTACAATTTCAACATTACTTTATCGCTTTTTAAGTAAAAAAAGAAAAACTATTTATTTTGGAACAGATGGAATATATACAGATAATCAGGTTTTTACTACATTAAATACTACACCATCAATGGAAGAGCTGTTCATGCATTTAAATAATCAACATTATGTTATTATGGAAATATCGTCAATTTCATTTTTTGAATATCGTTTATATGACATCAAATTTGATTATTTATTATTAACTAACGTTTTTGAAGATCATCTTGATTATCATAAAACCAAAGAAGAATATATTGCCTCTAAAATGTTAATTCTTTCAACAAACTATAATGCTAAAACATTTATTTCAAGAGATGTAACTGATAAGCGTTTTTTAAGATTAAACCACAATACAACATATTATGGCTTTGATGAAAATAAAATAAAAATTTTTAATATTATTGAACATGAAAATAAATTACAATTTGATGTTGAAACGTATTCTGATTATTATCATGTTTCTACATCAATTTTGGGAAAATACAATGTTATGAATATTGCTGGTGTATTTTCAATATTAAGAGCACTTAATTATAAAATGGATGATATCATTGATTTTATAAGCAAAACTGATCCGATTAAAGGAAGATATAATTTATTATATTACAAGAATAAGCCTCTTATTATAGATTACTGCCATACTACATCTAGTTACTTTGCCATGTTTAATGATGTTAAAAATAATTATGCAAGTAAATTACTTGTTATATTTGGTGCTGGAGGTAATAGGCAAGAATCAAAAAGAGTAGAATATTCTAATCTTGTATCAAAATATGCATCGTATGCGATTATTACAAATGATAATCCTAGGGATGAAGATGAAATGAAAATTGCATTGATGCTTAAAGATAATTTAACAATACCAAATGAAATAATTCTAAATAGACATGATGCTATAGAAAAAGCACTTAGTATGATAAATGATTTTGATGGACTATTAATCTTAGGAAAAGGTCCGGAAAATTATATTAATATCAAAGGTAAGTTGTTTCATCATTCGGATATTGATACAATTAAGGAATATATAAGATGATTTATTTTATTTTAACATATGTATTATCATTTTGCTTTTATTTTTTACTCAAATTTTTTAATACTAAGCATAGTATAAGACAAACAGAAAGAGAAGAAGGATTAGATTCTCATAAGTTGAAAAGCGGCACACCAACTTTGGGAGGTATTATTTTTGTCCTTATTCCTACTTGTTTATTATTAATAAAATATCAGTCATTTGATGCAATAATAATTTCTATAGCTTATCTTTCTTTTTCAATTGTTGGCTTTATAGATGATGTAAAGATTATAAAATCAAATAAAAATGATGGCTTAACACCTAAAAAAAGATTGATTCTTGAATATGTAATTTCCTTTATTATTTTAATCTTGTGCTTAATTAAAGGATACTCTAAAAAAATATTGATTATGGAGCTAACTATAAATTTAGGTGTTTTCTTTTTGCCTTTTATGTCTACATTTATGGTTGGTACGGCTAATAGTTACAATTTAACAGATGGAATTGATTCATTACTTGCGAGTGTTTCGGGAATAATTGCAATTGGATTATTAATTTTTAGTTTCCAAAAAGAAAGGTATATGATATCGTTTTTCCTTATATGCTTTTTTATTTCAATTACATCATTTTATTTTTTAAATTATAATAAAGCTGTAATTTTTATGGGTGATACAGGTTCATTAGCCATTGGTGCAGTATTTTGTATTATTTCAATTCTTTTAGATATTCCTTTTTATTTTATGATTATGAGTATTCCTTTATTTTTTGAAACGATAACTGATATTTTACAGGTTACATATTTTAAAATGACTAAAGGTAAACGACTTTTTTTAATGGCTCCTTTTCATCATCACTTAGAATTATTGGGATATAATGAGAAGACAATTACAGCGATTTTTTCACTTATTGAAATTATTTTAGTTATTTTTTGTCTTTTTTTAGCAAAAATTTTTTAAAAAAATTAATCAATAAGCAATAATTAACGAAAAATTAACAATAGAGTGCTATAATATTATGTATAAATTATGCAATAGTAGGGAGGACATTTATGGAAGTAGTAGTATATGATGAAAACATCAATAACATTAATACATATTTTAATGATTATATTATTGACCATAATCAAGATATTTCGTTTAGGGTTTATAATAAAAAGTTAGATGTATTATATAAAGTTAGATGTATTATATAAAGATATCGCACATAATAAAATTATTGGTATTTTTTTTAATTTAGATAATGGTATAGAGAAAGTTTTAAATATCATAAAAAGAATTTTACGATTAAATGCTTATATTGGAATTGCTTTTTTTTCACATGATGATAAAAATCTAGAGCTTGAAAATATTATTAAAGATTTTAAAAGTAATTATCAAGGCTGTGTTAATTTTTCTAGTAATGCTGATGGATTTAACAAACTTATTGCTAAGATGAAGGAAAGATATCAGCGTTTTATTAATAATACAGGAATAAGATTTAAACTTTTTCAGAATTTTGAAATGTATTATAATGGAAAAATCGTTAATTTTAAGTCAAAATTAGCCAAAGAGTTAATGTATAAGCTTGTATCCCTTAAAGGAACTAGTATTTCTAAGGAGGATATGTATTGTCATTTATATCCTTATGAATCCGTTGAATTGTTTAAAACTGATAATGAGGAACTCAGGCTTAAGTTAGATAATAGATTAAGACAAAATTGGTTCCAACTTAAAAACACTTTAAAAGAATACGGGCTTGAAAATATTATTTTACGAGGCAATGACAGTATGCGGCTTGTAATTAATAATATAATGACATGTCCAGAATGGGATTTAGATGATTTGTTTTCCAATGCCCTACACACATTAGATTTCTCCGAGTATGATTTAGAAGATGAGCACAGAATAAATAATGATTGTATTGATGTATTAAAGGAAAGCCCTTATTTTCAAGACTTTTATTCTAAAAAACACAATGGCTAAAGTTTAAGACCGAAAGGTCTTTTTTTTTATGCTAAGCATATAATTTTATGAGGGGTGTATACAGGATGGAATTAACTAAAAAGGAAAGAATTTTAGTTTATAAGGATGGAATTTCTAATAATGCTGTAAAAAAATATCTTAATAAGTATAATTATAAGTACGATGATATTGTAAAAGAAAATGAATATGATTATATTGAAAGCCACCAGGCGTATTAATGAATGAAATCAAAGTAAAAGGTAAAATTATCTGTGATATTGAGCTTGCTTATATGATTAATCCATTTTTTTCTATTGCAGTTACAGGAACTAATGGAAAAACAACCTGTGTACTTTTAATTAATCATATCCTGAAAAATACTTATAAAATTGATTTATGTGGAAATATTGGGTATCCGATATTTAATGTATTCAATAATGAAAGGAAAATATATCTTTTAGAAATGTCAAGCTTTGAACTTGAAAGCATTAGTACATTTAAACCTAGAATAGCAATATTGTTAAACATTAAAGAAGCACATTTAGATCACCATAAGACTATGGAGAATTATATTAATGCTAAAGCTAATATAACTAAAAACCAAGAGAAAAGTGATTTTCTTATATATAATGTTGATGATTTGAATGTAAAGGAAGTCTCAAATAAATCACATGCTATTAAAATTGGTATTTCATTACATGATGAAAAAGCGGAGGCATATTATAAAGAAGGAATGATGTATTCAAAATATGGTAACGTATCTTTTGAAAAAACATTTTCTGATTTAGAAGGTGATTTATATGATACGATGGCTGCTGTATTGGTTGGATTGCTTTCAAATATAAGTATTAAAGAAATTGAAACTAGAATGCAAGACTTTAAAAAGCCATTATACCGCATGGAAGAAGTATATCCTAATATTTATAACGACTCTAAAAGTACAAATATATATTCTACCTTAGCTCAAATAAAGCATTTAAGAAATATTTCTTTGATTTGTGGCGGATATGATAGATTCAATTCTTTAAGTGATTTAAATGAAGTAGCTAAATATACAAGTGTATTTTATCTATATGGTGAAAATAAAGAAAGAGTTGCGAATTATTTATATAAAAACCAAATAAAACATATTGTTTGTGAAAATTTGGAGGATGCTATTTTAAAAGCGATAAAAGATTATGAAATAATATTATTTTCACCGATGGCACCATCATATGATCAATTTAAATCATTTGAAGAAAGAGGAAAATACTTTAATGAATTAATAAAAAAATATCTACCGAAGTAGATATTAAAGATGTTCTAGAAGTAATGCTAAATTATTTGAATACCATTTAAAGCTACAAGCACCAAACATTTGAAGGCGTTCTTCAATAAGTTTAGCAGTATCAGCTGCTTGCATAGAAAAGAAGAAGCTAATATTAGGGTCAAAACGACTCATTAAATCCGTCATAAACTTTTTTTTAAAGGGTTCAATCATTATATCATGTAGATATAATTCACTAAATTGATTAGTATAATGATATGAAAGACTATAAGCAAGGATAGCAGTTTCTTTATATCCTAAAATGGTGTTCCCTTTAGCTTCAGAAGTTACACGATATTTTGTTTCAATTAGGGGTTTAATTTTGTTGATAATGAACTCCTCATAAATTTTAGCAAATCCAAATTTATCATCAAAGACATTAAAAAGTAAATTATTCTTTTTTATCTCTAGATTAGGATAAATTGAAATACCAATGACATTCTTTTGTTTAAGTATTTCTTCAAGTGAGTAGGTAGGAATTAAAAAAGGATTTGAACCACCCACAATATACAATGCTTTATATGTCTTATCTGTTTTATCATAGTCATCAGGAAGGTAGATTGTAACTTTGAATGAAGCGTTTAAACCTTCTGACAAAATTTTAATATTATCAAACATACTTTAACCTCCTTATACATTATATTATAACAAAAATAATCCTTTTTTTAAAGAGAAAAAAAGGAAGTTTGAAACTTCCCGTTTTCCTATGGCTCCTGTAAGGTTTCATTATAATCTTCCTTAACAGGATTTTCATTTTTATATGTAAGCTTAAGAATAAGAGGTGTAACAAATGATGAAACAATAATCATTATAACAATGAAGGTTGACATACCAGAATCAACAAGACCAGCATCAATACCCTTATTAGCACAAATTAGTGCAACCTCGGCACGAGCCATCATTCCGATTCCGATTCTGATTGAATCCTTTAAATGGTTACCAGTTATCTTAGCACCAATTCCACATCCTAAAACCTTACCAAGAAGACCAGCTAGGATATAGCAGCATCCAAAGCCAATCATTGTAGCCTTAAGACCACTAAAGTCAGCGTTAATTCCAACGTTTGCAAAGAAGATTGGAGAGAAGATCATATATGATAATACGTCACTCTTACGTTCAATGTAATCAGAAGTATCATCGGCAAGCACATCTCTTATTGGGTTAATATGATGTCCAATTCCTGCAAGGGCAAGACCGGCAAAATAAGCACCAGTAATATCAGCTACTCCAAAGAACTTCTCAGATGCAAAGGCCATGAAGAAGCAAAATGCTAAACCAAAAATAGGAAGACGTCTTGTATGAGGCTTTTTCTTGTTTAAATACTTGAATAAATAATGAATTCCAACACCAATTGCGATTGTGAAAATGAAGAAGAAAAGTACATTTAAAAATACTGCTACAACATCATTTGAGCACATTAGAGAGCCTAATGTATTTTCACCAGACGAACCAGCACCAGAAAGTGATAGAACTACTGATAAAACAATTACACCAATAATATCATCAAGAATAGCAGCTGAAATAATAATAGTTCCAGCCTTACCATTTAATCTGTGCATTTCCTTTAATGTGGCAACTGTAACAGATACAGAAGTAGCGGTTAAAATTACACCATAGAAAAGATTTGACCAGGTTTTGGAAACCGTTAATCCATCCTCAAGCGTAATAGTTCCACCAAAGCCGTTGAAAAGACCTGCAACTAAAAATCCTAGACCCATAGGTACGATTACACCAAGGGATGTAACAACGATGGCCGAAATTCCAGATGATTTGATACTATTTAAATTAGTACCAAGTCCAGCTGAGAACATAATTAATACTACACCGATTTCGGCTAAAAATTTGATACCTGCACGAGCAGAATCATTTAATAAATTAATACCTGGGATTTTATCAATAAACGCGATAATTATACCAGCAAGTAGCATACCTACAACCTGAGGCATTTTAACTCTTTTACATCCCATTTGTAAAAGCTTAGATAATAATAAGATTAATGCCAAAGGAAGAAGGAGACTTATGGTATCAATTTCAAAATTTAAAAACATAATAAATTCAACTCCTAACATCTTACTATTTTAGCACTTCAAAAGTTATATTGCAAGCAAGAAAGCGCATACAAAAAGGGCTATATAAGCAATTAAAATTAATAATTATTAAAAAAATAAAACCAAAACATTTGCACTCACTACTTGACAGTGCCAAAAATAAGTGCTATCATATTATTGTTAAAATTATAGGAGGCTATATTATGGCAGAAAATTTTAAGTTTAAAACAGAAACTAAGCGTTTGCTTGATATGATGATTAATTCTATTTATACACACAAGGAAATTTTCTTACGTGAATTAATCTCAAATGCATCAGACGCCATCGATAAGAGACATTTCATTTCTTTAACAAATGAAAATGTTAAACCTCATGATTATGAAATCATTGTAGAGGCTTCAAAGAAGGATCGTACAATTACTATTACTGATAATGGTATTGGTATGACTGAGGAGGAAATTCAAAATAATCTAGGTACTATTGCTAAAAGTGGTTCTAAGGAATTCCTTGAAAAGATTGAAAATGAAAAGAATAAGGATGATGTAGATATCATTGGTCAATTTGGTGTTGGCTTCTACTCAGCCTTTATGGTAGCTGATAATGTTGAGGTATACACTAAGTCAGCCTTATCAGATCAAGGATATTTATTTAAATCTGAAGGACTTGAATCATATTCAATTGAAAAATCTGATTATAATGTGGATGGCTCTAAGATTGTACTTCATTTACGTGAAAATACAGAAGAGGAAAATTACGATGAATATCTTGATGAATATCGTATTAAGGATTTAATTAAAAAATATTCTGATTATGTAAGATATCCTATTAAGACTTGGGTTACTAAGTTTACGCCAACTGGTGAAAAAGATGAAAATGGTAATGAAAAGGAAAATGAGGAGCAGGTTCTAGAAACGGTTAATTCTATGGTTCCAATTTGGAAGAAGAATAAAAAAGATGTAACTGATGAAGAACTTAATAGTTTCTATAAACAAAAGTTTATGGATTGGCAAGATCCTCTATTTACTATTTTTACTAATGTTGAAGGTAATGTTACCTATAACGCTTTAGTCTTTATTCCTAAGAAGGCTCCATTTGACCTTTATAATGAAAAGTATGAAAAAGGTCTTCAATTATATACAAAGGGTGTATTTATTCTTGATAAATGTAAGGAGCTTGTTCCTGATTATTTAAGATTTATTAAGGGTCTTGTTGATTCAAGTGACTTATCACTTAATATTTCTCGTGAAATGCTTCAGGATGATAGAACAATTCAAAAGATTGCGTCTTCACTTGAAAAGAAGGTTTTATCAGAACTTACAAATGCTTTAAAGAATGATCGCGAAAAATATGAAGAATTCTTTAAAAACTATGGTATTAATCTAAAATATGGTATTTATGAAAACTATGGTCAAAAGAAGGATAAACTTGAGGATTTAATTTTGTTTACAACAATAAATAAGGATAAGGCTTCAACTCTTGCTGAATATGTTGAGGCTATGCCTGAAGGACAAAAGGATATTTACTTTGCATCAGCTAAGGATAAGGATGCGGTATTAAAACTTCCTCAAATTGAAATTTTAAAGAAGAAGGGCTATGATGTACTTGTTCTTACTGACCATGTTGATGAGTTTATGTTACAGGTTATGAATTCTTATAAGGAGCATAACTTTAAGTCAATTAGTCAAGGAGATCTTGACTTAGTTGATGAGGAAGAAGCTAAAGCTCTTGATAAGGTTAAGGATGATAACAAGGAATTATTTGATGCAATTAAGGCTGCACTTCCTGAGGTTAAGGATGTTATCGTATCTAAGCGTTTAACAGATTCTCCTGTATGCTTAAGAGCGGGTGATTCCCTATCATTTGAAATGGAAAAGGTATTAAACGCACAACAGGATTCTAATGGCAGTATTAAGGCCGATCGTATTCTTGAAATAAATCATAATCATGCTGTTTTTAAGGCCGTTTGTGATGCTTATGCTAAGGATAAAAATTCAGTCGCAAAATATGCTAAGGTATTGTATGGTGAGGCATTGCTAATGGAAGGAATGCCACTTGATAATCCTACTGAATTTACAAGCTTAGTTACAGAGCTATTAATGAAGTAATAATTTAGGCTATGAGTTTTATAATTCATAGCTTTTTTTATTTGTAATTGACTTGAATTTGTATTATAATTTAAGAAAGCGTTTTAATTAAGGAGTACCTATGGAAAAGATAAGTATTGTTATTCCTTGCTACAATGAAGAGGAATGTATAAAGATATATTATGAAAAAATGGAAGAAGTAGTTAGTAAGCTTCCAACTGAATTTGAATATGTGTTTGTTAATGATGGAAGTCAAGATAAAACACTAGCCTTAATGAAAGAATTAGCTTCTTTAAATTCACATGTGAGATATATTTCTTTTTCTCGTAATTTCGGAAAAGAAGCAGCTATATATGCTGGTCTTAAAGAGGCTAAGGGTGATTATGTTGGACTCATGGACGTTGACCTTCAGGACCCACCATCATTATTGCTTGACATGTATAAAGGAATTAAAGAAGAAGGGTATGATTGCGTTGCATCAAGAAGAGTTACAAGAAAAGGTGAACCAGTAATAAGAAGTTTTTTTGCAAGACTTTTTTATAAAATAATTAATAAAATTAGTGATGCTAATATAACTGATGGTGCAAGAGATTTTAGACTTATGACAAGACCAATGGTAGATGCTATCATTTCGATGGCAGAAAAGGATCGTTTTTCTAAGGGAATTTTTGGTTGGGTTGGATTTGATATTAAATGGCTTGAATATGAAAATATAGATAGAGTAGCGGGACACACTAAATGGAGTTTTAAGAAACTTCTTAAATATGCTCTAGGTGGTATTGAGGATTTTTCATCAGTGCCGCTTAAAATTAATCTTTTCTTTACTGCTCTAGCCTTTGTTTCGACCTTAGGTTTAGGTACTTGGATGATTGTTTATGCTATTTTGGGAAAATATATACCTTTGCTTTTAAGCATTAGTAGCGTAATTTCTTTATTTTCAATGTTTATTTTCATAGGACTAGCTGTTATTTCAGCCTACATAAAAAAAATTTATAAAGAGTCAAAGGGAAGACCTATTTACATTATTAAAGAAAAAAAATAAAGAGGGTAAATCTCTTTATTTTTTTGTACGTAATTCAGTTACAAACTCTTCAAGAAGGTCCATTGCATTTTTAATGGTATCATCATCTACACAGTAAGAAATTCTTACATAGTCATCGGTTAGGAAACAATCACCTGGAATAAGAGCTACACTTTTTTGCTTTACAAGCTCGAGACAAAAATCAAAACTTGACATCTTAAATTCCTTAATACAAGGAAAAACGTAGAAGGCACCTTCTGGTTTATTAACAGGGAGTTTCATTTTAATTAGGCGATTATAAACATAATCTCTTCTTTTTTCATATACTTCAATAAATGGTTTGGGATCAAAATTAAGTGCTTTAATTCCGGCATCTTGTACAAATGTATTAACACATACAACCATATATTGGTGAATAATCGAAATTTTATCTAATAAATCCTTATTTCCAAGCATATAGCCTAAACGCCAACCAGTCATAGCATAAGGCTTAGAAAAACTTTGACATACAATAATTTGGTCTTTAATATCTTGATATTTTGAAAAGCCTAAACGTCTTTTTCCATATACAAGCTGGTCGTAGCAATTATCACAAATAACTAAAATATTTGTATCTTTAACGATATTATAGATATTTTCTAAGGTTTTATCATCATAAATGGTACCAGTAGGGTTATTAGGTGATGTAAGAAGAATAGCTTTAGTTTTATTATTTATTAAAGCCTCAAGATGCCACTTGCTAATTTGGAAGTCAGGTCTAGTATCAAGTGGAATCATTTTAGCTCCACAGTAGGAAATAACGGGCTCATATAGTGCATAACATGGAATTGGTACAATGACCTCATCATCTTGGTTAAGTAGGGTGAAAAGTGCGGCAGTTAAAGCTTCGGTAGAACCGGTTGTAATTAAAACCTCATCAGGCTCATAAGAAACCTTATTGACTCTTTTTTCAAATTTGCAAATTTCCTCTCTTAAGTTTTTATTTCCAACCGTAGGTGCATATCTAGTATGATTTTGGTTTACGGCTTCAATAAGAGCGTCCTTTACTTCAATGGGGGTATCAAAATCAGGCTCTCCTAGGGTTAATTTAAATTTGGCATTTAGCTTAGATGCTAGGGAGTTAAATTCTCTTATTTTAGATGGTGTACAATTAGCTAAGTTTTTATTATAGACATAATTCATAATTATTGGCTCCTTTTTTCTTTTCGTAATTATAGCATTATTCTTAAAATTAGTAAATATACCTACACACTATCGTAAAAAATATGTTATAATTAACATGAAACGAGGTTTTATGATGAAAATTTTAGTTACAGGTGGAGCTGGATATATTGGCTCTCATACATGTGTTGAATTACTTAATAATGGATATGATGTTATTGTTTATGATAATCTTTCAAATTCATGCGAAAAATCACTTGAAAGAGTTAAAGAAATTACCGGAAAGACTGTAAAGTTTATTAAAGGAGATATCTTAGATAAAGTTCATTTGGATGAGGTTTTTACAGAAAATCAAATTGACTGTGTTATTAATTTTGCAGGTTTAAAAGCGGTTGGTGAAAGTGTTAAAAAGCCACTTGAGTATTATCATACTAATATTACAGGTGCGATTAATATCTTAGAGTCTATGAGAGAGCATAATTGTTTTAAATTTATATTCTCATCGTCAGCTACAGTTTATGGAGATCCAGTTTCTGTGCCAGTTGATGAAACCTTTAAAACGGGTGGTACAACTAATCCTTATGGTACAACAAAGCTCTTTATTGAACAAATTCTTATGGATTTATATCATTCAGATCCAAGATTTCAAATTTGTATTTTAAGATACTTTAATCCAATTGGAGCTCATCCAAGTGGATTAATTGGAGAGGACCCTAATGGTATTCCTAATAATTTAGCACCATATATTACGCAGGTAATGATAGGAAGAAGAGATCATCTTACTATCTTTGGTGATGATTATGACACTCCTGATGGAACATGTATTCGTGATTATATTCATGTTTGTGATCTTGCAAAAGGACATGTTTGTGCAATAAATAAGCTTAATGAAAATCCAGGACTTGTTATTTATAACTTAGGCACTGGATGTGGTTCATCTGTGTATGACGTTCTCCATGCTTTTGAGCGTGCATACGGAAAACCTATTCCTTATGTAGTTGGTCCAAGAAGAGAAGGAGATATCGCTCGTAATTATACTAAGGTTGATAAGGCTTATAAAGAAATAGGATTTAAGGCTGTTTATAATATTGAGGATATGGCAAGAGATCATTGGAATTGGCAAAAGAAGAATCCTAATGGATATAAAGATTAATTAAATAGAGTGCGAAAGCACTTTATTTAATTTTGGGGAGTGATGTTATGGCAATTATTGAATTTAGAAATGTTTCTAAAAAATATTTAATGGGTGAGGTTACAATTAATGCCTTACATGATGCAAGTTTTACGATTAATAAGGGTGAGCTTGTTTGTATTTTAGGACCTTCGGGTGCTGGTAAAACTACTTGTTTAAATATTTTAGGAGGAATGGATAGTCCAACATTTGGTGATGTTATTGTAGATGGGGTTAATATTTCCATTTTAAAGGGAAAGAATATAATAAAATATCGCAGAAAAGATATTGGTTTTGTATTTCAGTTTTATAACTTAGTTTCAAATTTAACTGCCATTGAAAATGTTGAACTTGCAGTTCAACTTACTAAAGATCATTTAGAACCTAAGGAAGCCTTAAAATTAGTTGGCCTTGAAAATCGTCTTAATAATTTTCCTTCACAGCTTTCAGGAGGAGAACAACAAAGAGTTGCAGTTGCAAGAGCCATAGCTAAGCATCCTAAGGTTTTACTTTGTGATGAGCCAACAGGAGCATTAGATTATAAAACCGGTAAGCAAATTTTAGCCCTTCTTCAGGATTGTGCAAGAAAAAATAATATGACTGTTGTAATTGTAACTCATAATAGTGCAATTAAGGATATGGCTGATAAGGTTATTCATTTAAAAAATGGAACAGTTACTAAAATTGAGATTAATAAAAATCCAACGCCAATTGAAATGATTGAGTGGTGATTTTATGAAAAATCGTATTTTTACACTTAGTATTAGAGAAATTAAAAGTCAATTTTTCCGCTTTTTATCACTTTTAGTAATGGCTTTTTTAGGTGTATTTGTATATGTGGGACTTAAATCAACTGCACCTGATATGCTAAAAAGCTTAGATGATGCTTATGATGAGGCGGCCATATATGATTTAAAATTATCATCAAATCTTAATTTTTCAAAATCAGATGTTGAAGAAATAAAAAGTGTCCTTACATCTTTCCAAATTAATGCAAGTGTTGAAGGTGTGAAGGCTTTAGATATTGAAATATTTGACAGTAATAAAAAAAGTTATGTTTTAAATATTGAAACATTAGAATCAAATGTCAATAATGTGATACTTATTTCTGGAAGTCTTCCTCAAAATAATAACGAAATAGTAGTGGAAGAGAATCTACTTAAAGCTTTAGATTTAAAAATAGGTGATCTATTATCACTTCCATCTTATAATTTAGAGCCAACAAGCACAAATGATGATGGTAATTTATATCAGTTTAAAATATCAGGTGTTGTAAGGTCAAATAGATATATTAATAGTGATTCATTTATTTTTGATCGTGGTAAAACAAATATTGGTAATGGTACAATAAACTTTTATTCATATGTTTTAGCTGATTCCTTTAAAGAATATGATGCTGATGGAAATATTTGGACCTTAAAGGATAAAAAATCACTTAATACTGTTACAAATGGCTATACTAACATTTATATTTTTTTAGAAGATGCTAAAGAAGATTTAACTAATTCTGATAATTATAAAGCTAAGGTAGAAGAGGCGAATAAGGCTATTTCAAGCATAGTAAGTGAACTTCAAAAAAATAGACAGACGCTCGTATTTGATGAGGCTTCAATTATATTAGATAGGCTCAATAGTCTTAAGGAAATGGGAATGGCTGATATGGTTCAACCTTATATTGATTTGATTAATGATTCCTTAGCATTAGACTTTTCATATCATATTTATACAAGAATGGATTATAGTGTTTACAATAATTATATTAATGATGCTAAATCAATTGATAATCTAGCTTTAATTTTCCCTGTTGTATTTTATGCCGTTGCAATTTTGGTAAGCCTTGTATCAATGAAAAGAATGGTTAGTGATGATAGAGGACTTTTAGGCACACTTAAATCCCAAGGATTTTCAAATGGACAAATTTTATTTAAGTATGTATTATTTAGTGGATTAGCGACTATTATAGGCTCTATTTTAGGCTTTTTACTAGGAATGATTATTATACCTAAATTAATTTGGAGTATTTATACTATTTTATTTTCACTTCCAAGTTTTAATGTTTATTTTGATTTATCAAGCATTGTTTTAGGTACTTTAATTGCGATTTTATGTATTGTTGGTGTAACTATTATAACGGCCATACTTTCTCTTAAAGATAATCCAGCTATGCTTTTAAGACCTAAGGCTCCTTTATCTTCTAAGAAAATTTTACTTGAACGAATTAAACCTATTTGGAATCGTTTATCATTTTCGGCAAAGGTTGTTATAAGAAATATCGCAAGATATAAAAGAAGATGTATCGTAACGGTTATTGGTATTTTAGGATGTAGTGCTTTAATGCTTATAGGCTTTGGGATAAGAGATGCAATTGAAGATATCGCATCTAAGCAGTATAAAGAAATTAACACCTATGATGCTATTTGTTACCTAAATCCTACATCAAGTTTAAATGTTGATGTAAAAGGAATTAAAGATAGTTCTTATTATGAAACACTTGATGTAAGCGTTGGTGATTATGATGCAACTTTGGTAGTTGTTGAAAATAAATCTAAGGATAAGCTTTTTACTCATTATAAAAATAGCGAAACTAAAGAAGAAATAGCCCTAAATGATGATGGTGTTATTTTAACGGAAAAGCTTGCAAGTCTTTTGCATGCTAAAGATAATGATTCTTTAGAATTAGTTACATCCTCTGGTAAAAAGTTAAATGTTTTAGTTTCATCAAGTTGTGAGTATTATCTTCATCATTTTATTTTTATTTCGAAGGAACTTTATGAGTCCTTAGGATTAAACTTTAAAAGAAGTGTTTGTTATCTTAGTATAGATAGTAATTTAAAGAATGAAATTAAAACTGAGCTCATGCAGGATAAAATAGCTTTAAACGTCTTGTATATGGATGATCTTATATCGGAGGCAGAAGATATGCTTGGTAGTCTAAATAAGGTTGTTTATATTCTTATTGTTTTATCAATGCTTCTAAGCTTTACGGTTTTATATAACTTATCAAATATTAATATTAATGAAAGAAAAAGAGAAATTTCAACGCTCAAGGTATTAGGCTTTTATAATGTAGAGGTTGACAGGTATATTACAAGTGAAAATTTAATATTAACGCTTATTGGTATTTTTCTTGGGCTTTTAAGTGGTTATTTTCTTGCTTTAAAGGTTATAGGCACGGTTGAAATCGAATATGTTAGATTTATTTATCATATTAAACCTCAAAGCTTTATTTATACAACCCTTTTAGCCTTAGGATTTACTTTAATAGTTAATATAATTGCTCACTTTAATTTAAAAAGAATTGATATGATAGACTCTTTAAAGAGCGTAGAATAGGAGCAAAAAATGTTAAAAGCTGTTTTTTTTGATTTAGATGGGACCTTACTTCCATTAAATGAAGATGAATTTAGTCATGCTTATTTTAAGCTTTTGGCTGAACACATGGAACCTTATGGTTATAAAAAGGATGAAATTATTAATTTTGTTAATTTGGGTGTGAGGGCAATGTACCTTAATAATGGTACTAAAACAAATGAAGAGGTATTTTGGAACTCTTTTTACAATTCAACCACTAAAAGAGAAGTTGATTTTAAAACTATTTTTAATGATTTTTATAATACGAGCTTTCTTGATACTATCAAATATACTAAACCAAATCCAGAAGCTTTAAAAATTATTAACGAAATTAAAAGCTTAGGTCTTAAGGTTATGCTTACAACGAATCCTATTTTTCCTTTTGTGGCGACTAAAGAAAGAATGGGCTTTATAGGATTAAAGCCTGAGGATTTTGATTATGTAACAACTTATGAGAATTCAAAATATACTAAACCAAATCCTTTATATTTTAAAGAGGTTATGGACCTATTTAATTTAAAAAGTGATGAGGTGATTTTATTTGGTAACAATACTAAAGAAGATGGCGATGCAGCAAGAGCCCTTGGAATTAAATGTTATCTTGTTACTGGTAATATTATTTATAATGATGATTCTAAATGGAACTATAAAGAAATAAAAATGAATCAAATTGTAGATATAATTAAAATGCAAATGCAAAATAAATAATTTTTTTAAATCTATTTTCTTACTTAGAAGATAGATTTTTTAATTTCAATTCTGTCAATGACTTTTGAAAAGTTCCTAAA
>ULLG01035460.1_pt1 | contig 23563 bp, 13 predicted proteins | sample 1951341 | NCBI WGS metagenome assembly ULLG01 (sample SAMEA4835519, study PRJEB28245) | human gut metagenome | biome: gut microbiome; material: fecal sample | place: Denmark | collected 2008 | reverse complement strand
GGGCAGGTGGTACACTACAGTCCCTACAACGGGCAGGTGCTGCCGGGGTATATGTACACGGATACCGGTTTTTGGGATACGTTCCGCTGTCTGTTTCCGTTGCTGAATCTGGCTTATCCTTCTGTGAACAAGGAAATACAGGAAGGCTTGCTCAATACTTATAAGGAAAGCGGTTTCTTCCCGGAATGGGCCAGTCCCGGACATCGCGGATGCATGGTAGGCAATAATTCGGCCTCGGTGCTGGTAGACGCGTATATGAAAGGGGTCAAGGTGGACGACCTGCAGACCTTGTACGAGGGATTGCTGCACGGCACAAACAACGTACATCCGGAAGTCTCTTCTACCGGACGGCTGGGATATGAATATTACAACCAGTTAGGCTATGTGCCCTGTGATGTACACATCCATGAGAATGCGGCCCGTACGCTGGAATATGCCTATGATGACTGGTGTATCTATCAGCTGGCCAAGGAACTGAAGCGTCCGAAAGCGGAAATCGACTTGTTTGCCCGTCGGGCCTTGAACTATAAAAATCTGTTTGATCCGGAAACCAGGCTGATGCGGGGAAAGAAAAAGGACGGCACTTTCATGGCGCCTTTCTCTCCGCTCAAATGGGGGGATGCTTTTACGGAAGGAAACAGCTGGCATTACACCTGGTCGGTATTCCACGACCCTCAGGGACTGATTGACCTGATGGGGGGAGACAAGATGTTTGTGGCGATGCTCGATTCGGTGTTTGCCGTTCCGCCCGTATTTGATGACAGTTATTATGGTTTTGTCATTCATGAAATTCGGGAAATGACCGTGATGAACATGGGGAACTACGCCCATGGCAACCAGCCTATCCAGCACATGATTTACCTGTATAATTATGCCAAGCAGCCCTGGAAGGCCCAGTATTGGTTGCGGCAGGTGATGAACCGGATGTACTCGCCTGCGCCGGATGGATATTGCGGTGATGAGGACAACGGCCAGACTTCGGCTTGGTATGTGTTCTCTGCACTGGGATTTTATCCCGTTTGCCCGGGAAGCAACCAGTATGTGATAGGGGCTCCTTTGTTTAAGAAGGCAATCATTCACCTGGAGAACGGAAAGGATGTGACGATAGAGGCTCCGTTGAACAGTGAGGAGAATCTGTACATTAAGAATTTGGAAATGAATGGAAAAACTTATACGCATAATTATTTTTCTCATAAAGATTTGATGAAAGGTGCTAAAATACAAATAGAAATGAGTAACTTGCCGAACGAAAAAAGAGGTATCGCGCGGGAAGATGCCCCTTATTCTTTTTCGAGAGAAGGAAATTATTGACCTTGAATTATATTAAATTTAAAACCATGGATAAAAAATCATTATTCTTTGTTCCGGTCTTGTCTTTGTGTTTGGTTTCTTGTGGAGGTAATCAGGAGAAACAGGAAATGGAAGACTTGACGCAGTTTGTAGACCCCCGCATCGGTACCGGTGGACACGGACATGTGTTTTTCGGGGCGAATGTGCCTTATGGCTTCGTGCAGTTGGGCCCGACCAGCATCCCTCAGTCGTGGGACTGGGTGTCGGGTTATCATGAATCGGACTCTACAGTCATCGGGTTCCCTCATACGCACCTGAGCGGTACGGGTATCGGCGATTTGCATGATATCAACGTGATGCCGGTGGTGGGCGAAGTGACTTATGCGCGCGGTGATACCACGTCGTATGAAACCGGTCTCTGGTCATATTCCGACCGTTCGAAAGAGGTGGTCACTCCGGGTTACTATCGTACGCATCTGTCAAGATACAATGTGGACGTGGAACTGACAGCCACCAAGCGGGTGGGGTTCCATAAATATACTTTCCCCGAGAAGGAAAGTCCGGCCATTGTGTTCGATATGGTGAACGGAGGTTGCTGGGACAAGACCACGGATGCGGTGATTCGGGTAGTCAACGACAGCACACTGAGCGGTTACCGTTATTCCAAGGGATGGGCCGACGACCAGCGCATTTTCTTCCGGGCCGAGTTCTCGCGGAAGTTCGACAGTGTAGCTTTCATTGTCAATGATTCAGTCAAGGAAGGCAATATGGGCCAGGGAGCCCAGCTGTTTGCCCGGGTGAATTTCCCGGCAGGAAATCCGGCACCGATTTACATGAAGGTGGCCCTTTCGCCTACATCCGAAGAGGGGGCCCAGTTGAACATGCAGACGGAGCTTAGTGGCTGGGGGTTTGAGCAGACGGTGGCCGATGCCAAGGCTGCCTGGAACAAGGAGCTGAACAAGGTCAAGGTCTCCACACAGGATGCAGTGTCCAAGAAGATTTTCTATACCAGCCTGTATCACACCCTGTTTGCTCCCTCAGAATTTTGTGACGTGAACGGCGATTATTATGGAGCCGACAAGCAAATACATCACGGAAAGGGTTTCAAGAATTACACCACTTTCTCTCTTTGGGATACTTATCGGGCTGCACAGCCTTTGATGACTATCCTCCAGCCGGAACGGATGAGCGACATCATCAACACGATGCTGCATATTTATGAGCAGCAGGGCAAGTTGCCGGTATGGCACCTGATGGGTTGCGAGACCAACTGTATGGTGGGCAATCCGGGAGTGCCGGTAGTGGCAGATGCCATTCTGAAGGACATCAAGGGATTTGATTCGGAACTGGCATTCAAGGCGTTGAAGGAATCGTCCATGCTGCCGGAACGTGGTATGGAATATCGAATCCAGTACGGATTCATTCCGGCCGACAAGATGACGGAGGCCATTGCTTACGATATGGAATATGCCATTGCCGACTGGGCGGTGGCGCAGGCTGCCCGCCGTTTGGGCAAGCAGGAGGATTATGCCTACTTCCTGGAGCGCAGCAAGTCGTATAAGAAATATTTTGATGCTTCTACCGGCTTCATGAGAGGCAAGTTGAGCGATGGTTCCTGGCGTACGCCTTTCAGTCCGTATGCATCGGCGCACAGAGACGATGACTATTGCGAAGGAAATGCCTGGCAGTACACTTGGCTGGTGCCGCAGGATGTAGAGGGACTGGTGGAATGCTTCGGCAGTAAGGAGGCTTTTGTCCACAAACTGGATTCTCTGTTCCTCGCTGAAGGTGACATGGGAGAAGCATCTTCTCCGGATATTAGCGGTCTGATTGGGCAGTATGCACATGGCAACGAACCGAGCCACCACATCACCTATTTATATACAATGGTAGGACAGCCATGGAAGACCGCCGAGCGGGTGAAAGAAATTCTGCATACCATGTACACCGACCAGCCGGATGGATTGTCGGGTAACGAAGACGTGGGTCAGATGTCGGCGTGGTATGTGCTTTCTTCTTTCGGTTTCTATCAGGTGGAACCTGCCGGAGGTAAGTTTGTCTTTGGTTATCCGAACTTTGAGAAGGTCGAAATTGCGGTACCGGGCGGCAAGTTTGTCATCAAGCGGAACGATCAGGGCCAGCAGAACAATTACATACAGGGTGTGCTCCTGAACGGAAAAGAGTACAAAAAATTCTGGATAGGATATGCCGATATCATGAAGGGAGGTGAGCTGACCTTCCTGATGGGCGATAAGCCGGTAGTATGGTATTGATGGATTTAATGGGAAGTCCGGTCATCGAGTTTGTATCTCGATGGCCGGACTTTTTTATATAAAGGAGTATTTATATAGATAGACGACTCTTTTTTTTGAATTTTTGATTTCTCTCCTTATATTTGTGGTGTTCTATGAAAAATCAGGCGTGATGCATAGAATTTTTATTTATGAGAAAGGCGTTTACGAACGTTATCTTCTGCATTCGAATCTCGCAAGTTTGAACCAACAGGAAGATAAGGCAACGGAAACGCCCACTTTTGGTGTAGTGTCAAGTGTCGTGCATGTTCTGTGCACGATACTCTGTATATTATTCCAGGGCGTGGGCTGGCTGCGTTGCTTATCCTTGTTGGTGGGCAATGCGAGAGCCTGAATGCGGGATGAGCATAGTACAGACTCCCATGCCTTTTTATTTTGTCCGCTAAATCCGGGGAGGCTATAAGCATAAAAAAAGATGTTATGAAAAAACGGTATGTTTTTCTAAGGTCCGTCAGAAGTTATGGATTGAGAGAAGGGGAGGGGTTGACTGGCAGAATCAGTTCGACGATGGATGTGTATTTGTCGAGTGGAGGGAAAGGAGTAAACGCAAGAATTAATATTACTATGTTTAAATAAAATAAGACAGATGAAGAAGATTATATGTTTATGGATGGCTATATTTTCCATCTCAGTTACCGTAAGTGCACAAAAACTGTATGAAGATGATTTTAAGAAAAACCGTGTGGCTATTGATTTAGGGATAGGCTCGGCGAAAGGAGCTAATGGAATCTTTGATTTAGGAGTGCGTTATCAGAGGAATTTCTTGCCTTATTTGTCTTGGGATGCTATTGGAGTGAAGGCGATGGTAGGGACAGATTATTTTGATGAATTATGGACTCATACGTTATTGCAGGCTATGACGGGTATTAGAGGTACGTCTCCTTGTTTCTATAAAAATATGTCGGGTTATGTGGCTTTGGATGCAGGATATGGATACCATATAGAAAACGATTATGGAGGCGTATGTTGTGAATTTAACCTTGGTCTGAATGTATGTAAGAATGTGTATGTGGGTTATGCGTTGAATTTTCAAAAGGCAAATGTGGAAACTTATGTAATGGGACATACTTATTCGAATGATATGAAAGCGAAGACTCATTCTTTGCGAGTAGGGTTTATTTTTTAATTAAGGATATTCAGTAAATGCCCTTTAAAAAACAGATGACATATGAGGATGATAGAGTATAATCACTCCATATGTCATCTTTATTGTTATTTTTCCGTGTTTTTTTAATAATTCTATTCAGCTTTGGAAGAAGTCTGATGACCTCTTGGGAGGCTGTAAAATCATGCCAGGCTGCCTTTCCCAGTCTGTTCTTAGTCTTGTCTATCATCAGTGTGGTATTGCCGTATGTATTCCGAAGAAGATTCATGGGATTTCCATTTTTCTGTTTTGTGCTTTTATTTTTGAGAGCGGGTAATGTTGTTTCTGAGTGCTGAAACTGTTTTCAGGCTGAATGGTTCTTTTCTTTGACTATTCATTTTTGAAAACCTTCTTCAGGAATTCATCCTTGGCTGTCCTTTCTTGTGTATGAAGTTTGGGAATTCCTCCGTTTGGATTATCAAATTTTATTTATGTGAAATATTTAAAGATACAAAAAACAACTGATTCATAACTTGCTATGTATGAATTAGGTAGTTAATTCTACGCTATTTACTGGAGGTGCCTTTTTATGTCTGTTTTATATTGATATTTGACATTTCTAGTTGTTATAATATATGTTTGTATTGAGTAAGGAAATGAGGAATAACAATACATAAAAAGGGTAAATATTCTTGTAGGTCTTTTCGTAATAATTTTAAAGCCTGTTGAATTCTATAGTCTATAGTTTTGGGAGAAACATTAAGTATGTCAGCAATATCCTTATAGCTTTTTCCTTGGAAACGATGCATAATAAAAGCCTCTCGGTAAGATGGAGGAAGTGCATTGATAGCCTCTTTTAATCGTTGTGATAATTCTTGAAAACGATAAAAATTTTCTTCTTCCATTAATTGTTGCGTTGCTTCAAAAAATTTGATATCAGCTGCGTTTTTTATTTCATTTTCTTTGATTTGATTTATAGCCTTGTGATAGACACTTTTGAGAAGATATCCTCCTAAAGAACTTTGAATATTAAGAGCTTGTCTATGTTCCCATAACCATAATAGAGTATCACCAGCGATTTCTTCTGCATCTTCGATTGGCACGAAACGTGTACCATATGTACATAATATTGGATAATATTTTCTGAAAATGCATTCAAAAGCTGTTAAGTCATTTTGTTGTAGACGACCTAGCAAATAGATATCTTGGTCTAAGATTCTCATATCTACAAAGGTATATGAAAATCTTAGTTTTGATATGTTTTTTTGTTTTTCTTTTTATAAAAACACCGCATGGTTAATGTATGTTAAACTGTTCCAAGGGAGTTTAGGATTTCTAGGCTGGGAGTTGTCTTTTAAATAAAAAGAAAATTCAAATGAAAGATAATAAAATTGATATAGAGGAATTAATCATCCGTTATTGTGAAGGTAATATTAGTGAAAATGAAAAATGTTATGTGGAGAATTGGATGAGTGAATCAGAGGAAAATTTTCAGATTGTTCGTAAAATGTATACTTTAATTCTAGCAGCAGATACTCATCTTGTTAATGATAAAAGAGTAGATATGGCTTGGATGCGTATGAAAAAATCTCTTGACGGTTGTGATAATAAAAAAAAGGGAAAAAGAGATTGGGTATTATGGATGCAACGTGTTGCTGCAGTATTATTCTTTCCTTTATTGATAGGGGCATATCTTTTATATATAAATCAGCAGAATGTAGATTCTTCTGTAGCTCAGATTTTAGAAATTCGTACGACCTCAGGTATGACGGCTAAAACATATTTGCCAGATAGTACTTTGGTATATTTAAATTCGGGTTCTGTTTTACGGTATCCGTCAGAGTTTACAGGAAATACACGTGACGTTGAATTGATGGGGGAGGCTTATTTTGAAGTGGCAAAAGATCCTTCTCATCGTTTTGTTATTACTACTCCTCAACAAGCTAAAATAGAAGTGCTTGGAACAAAATTTAATTTGGAGACAATTGATAAGACGGAAGAAGTAATAACAACCTTGCTTGAAGGTAAGGTCTTATTTTCTTATCAGAAAGGAAATCGACCATACTCCGTTGAGATGTTTCCTGGACAGAAGGTCGTTTATCATCGCGCATGTGAAAGTATTGAATTCTATAAAACGGACGGAGTGTCTGAAATTGCTTGGAAAGATGATAAGATAATATTTAATAATACTCCTTTGAAGGATGCATTGCATCTACTTGAAAAACATTATAATGTGGAGTTTGTCATAAAGAACCCAGTTTTTTATCAATATTCTTTTACGGGAACGTTTACCAATCAGCGTTTAGAACAAATAATGGAATATTTTCATGTTTCATCGAATATACATTGGCATTATACAGATACATATGGCATAAAGAATCAAATAGAGCTTTATTGATAAAATTTTTACTTAAAACCTTAAATTATGGAGAATAACAAAATCTTTTGGAGGAAAATTTCCTCTGTAACTAATCTGCTATTGTGTGGAATGTTTATTCCTATTGGAATATTGCATGCGTCAGAAAGTTATGGTCAGCGTGTGATGATTGACTTAACCGCAAAGAATATGACTGTGAAAGAGGTCTTGGAACAAATAGAATCTCAATCAGACTTTGATTTCTTTTATAATAATGCCCATATCGATTTGAATCGCCAAGTGGCAGTTCCAGATAATGGAGAGGAACTGTTTGCTATTTTGGACGATGTTTTTAAGGGAACGGGAGTAAAATATGTTGTTATGGATAAAAAAATAATCCTTTCTACTGATACGGAAACAACGAGTCCTGTGCAGCGTAAACAGAAAATTAGCGGTCGTGTGGTGGATGTTTCAGGAGAACCGATTATTGGGGCTACAATTAAGGAGAAAGGCACATCTAATGGTACTATCTCAGATTTTGATGGGAATTTTGTGTTGGAGGTTTCCTCTTCTGTTCTTGAAATTTCATATATTGGCTACCAGAGTCAGACTGTAAAATCAGATGGAAGTCAGCCTTTATCTATTGTCTTAAAAGAAGATACACAAACTTTGGAAGAGGTTGTAGTGGTAGGATATGGAGTACAGAAAAAAGCAAATTTAACTGGAGCTGTTAGTAGTGTCAAGATGGATGAAATATTAGGAGATCGTCCTGTTACTTCTGTTAGTGATGCCTTATTGGGGGCAATGCCGGGGCTTCAGGTAACAGGGACTTCAGGGCAACCAGGATCAGAAATGAGTTTTAATATTCGTGGAACCAATAGTATTAATGGTGGAAACCCGTTAGTGTTGGTGGATAATGTTGAGATGGATATTAATATGCTGAATCCGGAAGATATTGAATCAGTAACGGTATTGAAGGATGCGGCAGCTTCTGCTATTTATGGAGCCCGCGCTGCTTTCGGAGTTATTTTGGTTACAACGAAAAAAGGAAATACGGACAGTAGTGTTTCGGTAAATTATTCTAATAATTTTTCATTTAGTCGTCCGGCTAATATGCCTCATAAGGCTAGTCCAATGCAGACAGTTCAGGCTTATAAAGATATGGGATGGGTAAACTATCGGACTGGAGAAAATGTAGATACTTGGCTTGGCTTATTGGATGATTATGCCCATAATCCCAAAAATTATCCTGAAGGTTATGCAACGATAGATGGTCTGCGTTATCAACTTCAAGAAACAGATTTATTTGACGATATGCTGGAAACAGGTTTTCAACAGACTCATAATTTGTCTGTAAGTGGTGGTACAAAGAAACTTTCTTATCGGATGTCGGCTGGTATGGTAAAGCAAGATGGAGTATTAGTCACGGATAATGATGCTTATAATCGTTATAATGTTTCTTCTTATATTCGCTCTGATGTTTATTCATGGATTACACCGGAATTGGATATTAAGTATACAAAAGTACATTCTTCACTCCCGTATTCTGCTGCATCATATGGTATTTGGGGAGCTGCGGTAGCTTTCCCTTCTTATTTCCCTTTGGGAGATGTACAAATGGAGGATGAAACTACTTTACCAATCAATACTCCTCATAATCAGATTGTATTAGGATCTCCTAAAGAGAATAATAGGGATAATTTGCGTGTTTTTGGAAAAATTACAGTAACTCCTTTTAAAGATTTGAAGATTATCGGTGAATATACATATAATAGGAAAAACTCTCAAAGTAGCCAATATGATAAAAAATATGAGTATGCCAATGGAAATAGTAATTTTAATCAAGAGACTTCGGTGGCAAACTCTATGTATAAGGTTATTTCAGGTACCACAGATTATATGGCTTTGAATCTTTATGGAAGCTATAGTAAAACTATCGGGAAACATGATTTTAGCGCTATGGCTGGGTTTAATCAAGAAAGTTATATGTTTCATGAGATTATAAGTGCTCGATGGGACATGATTAATGATAATCTTCCCTCTTTGTCTCAAGGAACAGGAGATTATGAAAATAGTGAGTCTTTTTCTGAGTATAAGGTACGTGGGCTATTCTATCGCTTGAATTATTCTTTTGATGGTAGATATTTATTTGAAACTAACGGGCGATACGATGGATCTTCTAAATTCCCTAGTAAGAGCCGTTTCGGTTTTTTCCCTTCTGTCTCTGCAGGATGGCGTGTGAGTGAAGAACATTTTATGGACTGGAGTGATTCATTTTTATCCAATCTGAAACTTAGAGTGTCATGGGGTAATATTGGTAATCAAAGCATAGACCCTTACCAATTTGTTCCAGCTATGGAAGCTTTTCGACCGAATTGGGTTGTAAATGGAAGTAAACCTACGGCTTTAAAGCCACCTGCTTTGGTTAGTAATAACTTTACTTGGGAAAAGGTAAGTACACTAGATTTTGGATTTGACCTCGGTTTATTTAATAATCGATTAAATTTGGTGTTTGATTGGTATCGTCGTGATACTAAAGGAATGCTCGCACCTGGAATGGAATTGCCTGGTGTTTTAGGAACTAAGGCTCCTATGCAAAATACTGCAGATTTACGCTCTAAGGGATGGGAAGTTTCAATAGATTGGAATGATCGAATTGGAAATGTAAATTATTATTTAGGCTTTAATTTATATGATGCACGTACTAAAATCATGAAATATGATAATGCTTCTCAGTTATTGGGTAAAGATGCAGATGGTAAATTGTATTATCGTGAAGGTATGGAGCTAGGTGAAATATGGGGGTATGATACAGATCGTTTGTATACAGAAAATGATTTTGATGCAGAAGGAAATCTAAAGCCAGGAATTCCCAAAGTGAAAGGTTACAATCCAAATCCTGGAGATATATTGTATGTAGATCATAATAACGATGGAATTATTGATAATGGTACAAATACAGGAGTGAACCCAGGTGATACACGTATTATAGGGAATAGCACGCGTCGTTATCAATATGGTATTCGTGGAGGTGCAGGATGGAAAGGATTCTCGTTATCATTTATTCTGCAAGGAGTAGGAAAACGTGATATGTGGATTATGAATGAACTGTTTTATCCGCAATATGAGGAATTTAGTACAATTTATGATTCACAGTTGGATTATTGGACTCCAGAGCGTACTAATAGTTATTTCCCTCGTTTGTATCAATCAGCTAAAGGGAATACAACAGCAAATACCATGACTCAAACTCGTTATTTGCAGAATGGAGCTTATCTTACTATTCGTAATATTACGTTGTCGTATTCGTTACCTAAGAAATGGCTGACTTTGTGGGGAGTAAAAAATTTACAGATATTCTTTAGTGGTGAAAATTTATTTACTTTTGATCATTTGCCGAAAGGACTTGATCCAGAACGTATAGTCACTGATGACTTAGGGTCACGAGGATTTACTTATCCTTATATGCGTCAATATTCATTTGGTATCAACTTAACTTTATAATAGCTTATTATGAAAACATATATATTAGGATTGGGATTGTGTCTATATATGACAAGTTGCTTAAATGATGGTTTCTTGGATGTAAATCCTAAAGATCGTCAAACAGAGCATACAACTTTTACCTCGTATGATAATTTTAAGATGTATTCTTGGGGGTTATATGAGATTTTTACCGGATATGGAAATGGTCAAGATATGAGTTTCTTTAAAGGAGAGTATGAAGCTGATAATATGATTCGTGCCGTCAAAGGGAATGAAGGGCAGTATGCTTATCAGAAGGCAAAAGTAAATGCTACTGACAGTGATTGGGATTATGAATATATTCGTAAAGTAAATTTGATGTTGGATAATCTGGATGATGCTGAAATGTCTGATACAGATAAAGAACATTGGAGAAGTGTTGGGTATTTTTTTCGTGCTTATAAATATTTTCAGATGATGTCTTTGTTTGGGGATATTCCATGGGTAGAGCATGTTTTAACAGAGAGTAGTGAAGAATTGTATGCTTCAAGAGATTCTAGAGATTTGGTGGCAAAAAATATATTGTCAAATTTACAGTATGCAGAAGAACATATTAAAGAAGTAGGTGATGGAGATAATACAATTAATACATCTGTTGTTCAAGCTCTAATATCTCGTTTTGGATTGTTTGAAGGAACATGGAGAAAGTATCATGGCTTGAATGATGCGGAGACGTATTTGAAAGCTAGTGCTGAAGCTTCTGAGAAAATTATGACAAAGTTTAAGGATTTACATCCTAAATATGATGAACTTTTTAACTCTGAAGATTTAAATGGTGTGTCAGGTATTATTTTATATAAAGCTTATGCAACAGCTCAATTAGGACATGGTTTAACCCGTATGGTAAGAACTGGAGAGTCGAAAATTGAAATGACTAAAGATGCTGTAGATAGTTATTTATGTAAGAACGGTTATCCTGTAAATAATCATCTGAGTAATTATGGAGGGGATCAGAATATTTATAAACAATTTACAGATCGTGACGAAAGATTGTATTATACGGTGTGTCCTCCTTATAAAGTGAAGTTATCAGGAGCAGCAGCTAGTTCTACAGGATGGAGTTATACAGAAAATCCTGATGAAAGAAAATTTATAGATTTGATGAAGAACTTATCAGGAGAAACATATCATCGTTTACCTACATCGAACTTTAAGGGTTTTTATAATCAGGGACAGCCCCATTTTGTAGATTACAATTGGAGTATTGCGTGGAATGCAAGTCAAATGGGTTTTTGGATGTGGAAATATTATAATACCCATACAGATTGTAGTAATGCTAATGGAGTAAATACAACGGATGCGCCATTATTTCGTTTAGGCGAGGTACTGCTGAATTATGCAGAGGCTAAGTGGGAGTTGAATGAATTTAATCAAGATATAGCTGATTTGACTATTAATAGATTGAGGGATCGTGTACACGTAGCTCACATGGAGGTCGCTCAGATAAATGAAGCTTTTGATCCGGCTCGTGATGCGGACGTTGATCCTGTTTTATGGGAGATTCGACGTGAAAGACGTGTTGAATTAATGGGAGAAGGTTTTCGCTTTGATGATTTGCGTCGTTGGAAAAAAGGACATTATGTAGATAAACAACCGTTAGGAGTATATATCTCTAATCCTGCAGAGTATGGAAATAAACTTTTATTAAATGCAGATGGTTATGTGTATTTCTTTGAGAAGCCTTTAGGTTGGCTTGATAAGTATTATTTGCGTCCTATTCCATTAAATCAGAAAGCATTGAATCCTAATCTTGGTCAAAATCCCGGCTGGGAATAATAAAAATTTTGAATATGAGAGCTTTTTCATTATTAATATCGACGCTTCCTTTTTTTACTTCATTTTCTCTGTCTGCGGCAAAGCAGACAGAGAAAATGAATGTATTATTCTTAATGGCAGATGATATGCGTCCTGAATTAGGGTGTTACGGAGTGGAAGCAGTGAAGACACCTAATATTGATCAATTTGCATCAACAGGCGTTTTATTTCAAAATGCATATTGTAACGTTCCTGTTAGCGGTGCTTCTCGTGCCAGTTTATTAACAGGGGTTTATCCTCATTATCCAGAACGTTTTGTTAGTTTTTCAGCTATGGCTAGTAAAGATTGTCCAGAAGCGATTCCTTTATCTGGTTGGTTTTCTTCTCATAGCTATTATACTATTTCTGATGGAAAAGTTTTTCATCATATTGAGGATCATGCAGATTCTTGGAGTGAGCCTCCGTATCGGACACATCCTGATGGATATGATGTATATTGGGCAGAATATAATAAATGGGAACTATGGATGAATAGCGCTTCGGCTCGTACGATTAATCCTAAGACAATGCGTGGTCCTTTTTGTGAGTGGGCAGAAGTCCCGGACACAGCTTATGATGATGGAAAGTTAGCAGAAAAGGCGATTGCTGATTTAAAGCGACTGAAGGAGAAAGGAAAACCTTTCTTTCTTGCATGTGGCTTTTGGAAGCCTCATCTTCCTTTTAATGCTCCTAAAAAATACTGGGATTTATATGATAGGGAGAAAATACCTGTGGCAGAAAATCGCTTTCGTCCAGAAGGCCTCCCTGAAGAAGTAAAAAATTCCCAGGAAATTTATGCTTATGCCCGTACTACATCTCCGGATGATATTTATTTTATTAAAGAGGCAAAACATGGTTATTATGCGTGTTTAAGCTATGTTGATGCACAAATAGGAAAAGTCCTTAATGCATTAGATGAACTTGATCTGTCAAAAAATACGATTGTCATTTTGTTAGGAGATCATGGATGGCATTTAGGGGAACATGGATTTCTAGGAAAGCATAATCTGATGAACATGTCTACACATGTACCTTTAATAGTTCGTGTGCCAGGAATGCAAAAAGGGAAGACGAAGTCTTTAGTGGAATTTGTTGATATTTATCCCACTTTGTGTGAACTCTGTAATCTTCCTTTTCCAGAACAATTAGACGGTATGAGTTTTGTCCCTATTTTAAAAGATCTAAAAAAAGAGATCAAAGATAAAGTATACATTCAGTGGGAAGGAGGAGATAATGCAGTCGATTGGAGGTATAATTATGCAGAATGGGAAAAAGGTAGCCGTATGTTGTTTGATCATCAAGTCGATGTAGAAGAAAATAAAAATAGGGCAGATGATCCTTCATATAAAAATGTAGTGAAGAATATGTCATCTTTTTTACAGAAGAAAAAACGCATTTTAAATAAATAATAATATGAATTTAAGATACATTTTATTAATCATATTCTCTTATTGTGCTTTATGGGGATATTCCCAGCGCATTTGTAAGTCCTTAAATGATAATTGGATATTCAGGTTTTCCCATCAAGTGGAAAAAGATGCAGGAATAAGGGTTACGATTCCTCATACATGGAATGCTCAAGATGCTTTATCGGGTAAATTGGATTATAAGCGTGGTATAGGAAATTATGAGCGTACACTATATATCGATTCTCGGTGGAAAGGTAAAAGACTTTTTTTGCGTTTTGAGGGGGTAAATACTATAGCCAATGTATTTGTTAACGGGAAGTACTTGGGAGAACATAAAGGAGGATATAGTGCTTTTGTTTTTGAAATTACAGATAAGGTTAATTATGGGAAAGATAATAAGCTATTAGTGAGGGTAAGTAATGCTGAGCGATTGGATGTAATGCCTTTGGTGGGTGATTTTAATATGTATGGGGGAATTTATCGTGGAGTAGAATTAATTGTAACGGAATCTGTTTGCATTTCTTTACAGGATTATGCCTCTCCTGGAGTATATTTAACTCAGCAGAAAGTAACTAATGATGAAGCTATAATTTTAGCTACGATTTTGTTGTCAAACCGTCTAAAGAAATGTAATGTAATGGTCCGGTTTGAGGTAAAAGATGGTTTAAATATTACATCTCAATATGAACGACAGATAAATCTTGAAGAAGGAAAAGAAGAAAAGGTCGTTTTTCCAGTAAAAATAGGGAGTCCTCATTTGTGGAACGGGAAAAAAGATCCTTTTATGTATCAAACAGAAACTACTTTGTGGGCGGATGGACTGTTATTGGATAAAGTTGTTCAACCATTAGGTATACGTTATTTTGGAATAGATCCTAATAAAGGGTTCTTTTTAAATGGTGAATATTTAAAACTGCATGGAGTTTGCCGGCATCAGGATCGCCCAGAACTAGGTAACGCTTTGCATAGTGAACATCATGAGGAAGATATGCATATTATGCTTGAAATGGGAGTAAATGCTGTTCGTCTAGCACATTATCAACAATCTGAAGATATATATGATTTGATGGATAGGTCTGGTATTATTACGTGGGCTGAAATTCCATTTGTAGGACCGGGGGGATATGAAGATAAAGGATTTGTTAATTCTTTAGACTTCCGTGAGAACGGTAAACAGCAATTGCGGGAATTGATCCGTCAAAATTACAATCATCCTTCTATTTGTTTCTGGGGGTTGTTCAATGAATTAACAGAGCAAGGGGATAATCCTGTTGAGTATATTAGAGAGTTAAATATTCTCGCTCATTCTGAGGATTCTTCACGTCCCACAACAGCAGCTAGTAATCAAAGTGGTAGTTTAAACTTTCTAACGGATTGTATAGCCTGGAATCGTTATGATGGCTGGTATAATAGTACCCCTGAGAATCTGGCAGAATTTTTAGATGAAACTCATTCTACATATCCAGATTTATGTATAGGGATTAGTGAATACGGGGCTGGAGCGAGTATTTATCATCAACAAGATTCCTTATGTCGTCCTATTCCTGTTAGTTTCTGGCATCCTGAAAATTGGCAGACTTATTATCACATGGAGAATTGGAAGATTATTTATGAGCGCCCTTTTGTATGGGGAAGTTTTGTTTGGAATATGTTTGATTTTGGAGCTGCCCACCGTCATGAGGGGGATCGTATAGGAATTAATGATAAAGGATTAGTGACATTTGATCGTAAGATAAAAAAAGATGCATTTTATTTTTATAAAGCTAATTGGAATCCAGAGCCAATGCTTTATATTGCAGAGAAACGTTGTCGTAATCGTACTAGTCTAGTACAAGATATAACGGTTTTTACTAATGTTGATGAGGTGGAGTTGTTAGTTAATGGAATGATTATAGGAAAGGCATCCCCTGATCAATATGCAACTGTAAAATGGAAAAATGTAAAATTGGAAATGGGAGAAAATAAGATTCAAGTAAGAACGGTTTCAAAACAAAGAAGTTTACAGGATGAATGTATTGTTTGGGCTGATTCTATAAGATAATATATTTGTATGCATTTAAGAAGTTTTTTGAGTAAGTTATTTATATCTATCTTGATATAGAAAATAAATTTTATGAGGAAATTTAGGATGAATATAAAATATTCTTCCTAACTTGCGACCAGAAAATTATTAACCTTAAAAAGGACAGATGAAAAGGAACCTCACTCTTGCAATGAAGACTTTTTGCTGTACGCTGACGGGAGCACTGACAATCAGTGGAACTCCTCAGCAGGCGTATGCAGAAAATGCATCTTTACCTTATTGGAAAGATATTCAGACTGTATCAGTCAATCGCGAAGCACCGAGATCGGCGTTTATGACCTATGCGGACAAAGCACAGGCTTTGACCGGAAAGTATGAAAACAGCCCTTATTATGAGCTGTTGAATGGAACGTGGAAATTTTATTACACGGATTCTTACTTGAATCTTCCGGCCGATATCACTTCTCCGGAGACCAGTACCGACGGATGGCACGACATCAAGGTGCCGGGTAACTGGGAAGTGCAGGGCTTCGTTACAGCCATTTATACCAACCATGGTTATGAGTTTCAGCCGCGTAATCCGCAGCCTCCGTTGTTGCCGGAGAAAAATCCGGTAGGTGTGTACCGCCGCGACATTACGGTACCTTCGGAATGGAAAGGACGCGATATTTATCTGCACATTGCCGGAGCCAAATCGGGCTGTTATGTGTACCTGAACGGCAAAGAGGTGGGCTATAATGAGGATTCCAAGAATCCGGCAGAATATTTAATCAATGACTACCTGAAGGACGGGAACAATGTGCTGACCTTGAAGATTTTCCGTTGGAGCACGGGTTCATATCTGGAATGTCAGGACTTCTGGCGTATCAGCGGTATCGAACGCGATGTGTTCCTTTATTCACAGCCGAAGGCTTCGGTACAGGATTTCCGCATCACGTCTACTTTGGATGATTCTTATACCAACGGTATCTTCCGTCTGGACATGGAACTGAAGAACCATCGCACACAGACGGCCGGGCTGAGTGTAAGCTATGAACTGCTGGACAGCAAGGGCAAGGTGGTGGCCAGTGGTGAGCAGGCTTCTGAGGTGTTGCCGGGAAAAGAAGGCACAGTGTCTTTCAGCAAGGAACTGCCGGAAGTACAGACTTGGACCTCAGAAACTCCGAACCTGTATAAACTGTTGATGACGGTGAAGGAAAACGGCAAGGTGACCGAGGTCATTCCGTATCACGTAGGTTTCCGCCGCATCGAAATCAAGGAAATCGACCAGAAGGGAGCCAATGGCAAGAATTACCACGTGTTGTTCATCAACGGACAGCCGTTGAAGCTGAAAGGGGTGAACATGCACGAGCACAACCCGCTGACGGGACATTACGTGAGCGAGGAACTGATGCGCAAGGACCTGGAACTGATGAAGCGCAACAATATCAACACGGTGCGTCTGTGCCATTATCCGCAGGACCGCCGTTTCTATGAACTGTGCGATGAATACGGTCTGTACATTTACGATGAGGCCAACATCGAGAGCCACGGTATGTATTACAGCCTGAGCAAGGGTGGTACGTTGGGAAACAATCCGGAATGGCTGAAACCGCATTTGTATCGTGTACAGAATATGTTTGAACGCAACAAGAACTATCCTTCTGTGACGTTCTGGTCATTGGGTAATGAAGCTGGTAACGGATATAACTTCTATGAGGCTTACTTGTGGGTGAAACAGGCTGACAAGGGACTGATGGACCGTCCGGTGAACTACGAACGTGCGCAGTGGGAATGGAACTCAGATATGTATGTACCTCAATATCCTAGTGCATCTTGGCTGGAAAGTATCGGCCGTCAGGGCAGTGACCGTCCGGTGGTGCCGTCGGAATATGCGCATGCCATGGGTAACTCTACCGGAGGCTTGTGGGACCAGTGGAAGGCGATTTACAGCTATCCGAACCTGCAAGGTGGTTATATCTGGGACTGGGTAGACCAGGGTATTTTGGTAAAGGATGAGAACGGAAGAGACTATTGGGCTTACGGAGGTGACTTCGGTACCAACATGCCGAGCGACGGTAACTTCTGCTGTAACGGTATCGTGAATCCGGACCGCAATCCTCATCCGGCGATGAGTGAAGTGAAATATGCGCACCAGAATGTGGCTTTTGAGGCTACCGACCTGGCGAATGGAAAATTCAATGTGCTCAACCGTTTCTATTTCACCAACCTGAAGAAATACCAGATTGCGTATGAGGTGAAAGAAAACAACAAGGTGGTACGCCGTGGAAAAGTATCGCTGGACGTGGCTCCTCAGGCCAAGAAAGAGCTGACGGTAAACGTCGGGGGATTGAAGGCCAAGGCAGGTACGGAATATTTCGTGAACTTCTCAGTGACTACGCTGGAACCGGAACCGCTGATTCCGGTCGGTTATGAAATTGCGCATGAACAGTTCCGTTTGCCGGTAGAGGCACTCGACCGTTCGTTTGCGGTGCAAGGTCCGGCTTTGCAGTGCAGTGAAAACGGCAACCTGCTGACAGTACAGTCGTCACGTGTATCGTTTGTGTTCGACAAATCGACGGGGCTGGTGACTTCGTATAAGGTAAAAGGTACCGAATACTTCCATGATGGATTTGGTTTGCAGCCTAATTTCTGGCGTGGACCGAACGACAACGACTACGGAAGCCAGATGCCGAAACGTCTGCAAATCTGGAAACAGTCGAGCAAGAACTTCAACGTCGTGGATGCCTCACTCGCCTTGGACGGAAAAGATGCCGTATTGAAGGTGAGCTACCTGCTGGCTGCGGGCAATCTCTACATTGCGACATACCGCATCCATCCGTCGGGAGTGGTGAAAGCGGATTATACCTTTACTTCTACCGAAATGCAGGCGGCTCAGACCGAGGCTTCGGAAGCGACGCTGATGGCTACCTTTACACCGGGTAATGAAGCACGCCGCAAGGAAAGTTCCAAACTGGTGGTACCGCGTATCGGGGTACGTTTCCGTTTGCCGGCCGATATGGAGCAGGTGACTTATTTCGGACGTGGACCGGAAGAAAACTACTGTGACCGCAACAACGGTACACTGGTGGGTGAATACCGGAGTACGGCGGAACAGATGTATTATCCTTATATCCGTCCGCAGGAAAACGGACATCATACCGATACCCGTTGGCTGACCTTGAAGCAGAAAAACGGCAAGGGACTGGCTGTGTATGCCTACGGAACGATGGAATTCAATTCCCTCCGCAATTCCGTGGAAGACTTTGACGGCGAAGAAACTACGAACCGTGATTACCAGTGGAACAACCGGGATGCGGAAGAGCTGAAACACGATATCCGTACGGCGAAAGACATCAAGCCGCGTCAGACCCACATCAACGACATCACTCCGCGTGATTTCGTGGAAGTCTGCCTGGACATGCGCCAGATGGGTGTGGGCGGTTTCGACAGTTGGGGTTCTATTCCAGATCCGCAGTACCTGATTCCGGCCAACAAGGAATACCGATGGGGATTCACCCTCGTGCCGATGTAAAAATCGCCTGTCACAGGGAATAAAAATTCCGGGCTTGAGCAAAACGGATGCTCAGGCCCGGAATTTTTTTGTGTTCACGTATGGACATAAAAAAAGGAGTTCCGCTGAACTCCAACCTTTTGTTAACCTTAAATCTAATACTATGAAAAACACGCTGCAAAGGTAAGGACTTTCCGGAAATCTGCAAAGGAATGAATCTAAAAGATGTGTTTTATAACATAATTTGGAAAATCCCGCTTATTTGAAAGATTTATTAAGAAAAACGGCTGTGATGGAGTTTGAAAAACATTTTCACACAAAAGTTACTTCATCTACATGATTTTGTAATATATTTTCCCGATATTTGTTACAGAACAATTGGAGGAAGTTACTATGGAACTAAGTTTGAAGGAGCGTCAGAAAGCCCTGAAGGTGACACTGACCATGGTACTGGTGGCATGTACTTGTTTATTGTATTTGGGATATAGGTTGTGCATGTATTATTAAAGCGAAAAAAAGGTGCGTCCGGGCAATCCGGGCGCACCTTTCTGGTAATTTGCTGAATGACTTATTTGCTTTCTTTCTTGAATTTGTAGACAGCAAATGTCATGGCACCTATTTCGGTATGGAGTGTATTTCCTTCGATGGATACGGCACTCTCCTGTGGCGTAATCAGGTTCGGGTTGTCGAGGGTGTTCTCTGCATCCGGATTTTCTGTGTGCAGGGTAATACATTTTCCGTCGCCCAGCGTGACAGATTTCTTCAGTCCCTTGAATTCCAGTGTGAGAGGCTGTGCCTTTTCGGAAGTGTTGGCCACTTTTACGATGTAAGTCTGTGTAGGTTCATCCCAAACAGCGCTGGCAAAGAGTCCGTTCTGCCCCTCTTGTCCGCTGACCGGTTTCTTGTCCATGGTCAGAGGCACTACGTTGGTACCTTTGTTGTGGCCGTAGAGAGACTGTACATACCAGCTGCAAGTACGTACGGAGCGCAGGTTGTCGAACCAGATTAAGTCCGGACGCCACTGCCATCCTTCCACATGAGCCAAGAGCGGAGCATAAGTCGCCATGTGTACCACGTCGGCATTTCTTTCTACTCCGGTCAGGAAGGCCGCTTCGAGCAGAGAAGCATGGAAGTGGTTCCATTTCTTGCCTTTTCCGTGGCAGGCATATTCTCCGGCGAACACTTTCGGACCTTTCCGGTCGTAGTTGTCGTAACGGTTGCCTGACTTCAGGAACCAGTCTTCCGGACGGTAGAAGTGTTCGTCTACCAGATCGACTTTCAGCTTTTTCATTTCCGGCCACAGGTAGTCGAAATCCTTTCCTTCAGACTGTGGACCAGAGGAACCGATAATCTTGATTTCCGGATGGGACTTGCGGATGGCTTCCACGAACGGTTTCAGACGTGCCGGATATTCCGGTCCCCACTGTTCGTTTCCGATAGCCATGAACTTCAGGTTGAACGGAGCCGGATGGCCCATGTCGGCACGAAGTTTTCCCCAGGTAGTAGTAGTGTCTCCGTTGGCAAATTCAATCAGGTCGAGTGCATCCTGAATATAGCTGTCCAGTTGGTCTACGGGCACGTGCGCTTTCGGGTCGTCATTCTGGTACTGGCAGGCCAGTCCGCAGTTCAATACCGGAAGCGGTTCGGCACCCATGTCTTCAGCCAGCAGGAACAGTTCGTAGAATCCCATGCCGTAGCTCTGGAAATAATCCGGGAAGAAACGGTAGGGGAAGGTATATTCCCAACGGTTGCTGTTGAGCGGACGGTTTTCCACCGGCCCTACAGAGTTCTTCCAGTTATAGCGGTCGCTGATTTCCGTTCCTTCCACGATACATCCTCCCGGGAAACGGAAGATGCCCGGTTTGGTATCGGCCAATGCCTGTGCGAGGTCTTTCCGCAGTCCGTTTTCACGTCCTTTCCAGGTATCTACCGGGAACAAGGACACATGTTCCAAATCGACGGTACCCGGCGAAGCGAGGAAGATTCTCAAATGCGCCTTGGCTTGTGTCTGGGCAGGTGTCAGGATGACTTCATATTTTTTCCAGTCTTTGGAATTAATCTTTACATCTTGTGAGGTGATGACCTGTGATTCCCCCATGGAGGCATTGTCAATCAGTTCCACCCGTATTTTCTGGTTTTCCCCTCTGGCCCATACGCTGAAGCGGTATTTCTCGTTGGCCTTGATACCGATGCCGAAGAAACCTTCGTTTTCAATGCCGGTACGTTTGTGTGCATGGCTGGGAGCTCCCAGACGCACGTAATGTGGGTTCTTTTCAAACGGTCCGTCGTCCTGGAGGGTGACGTTGCCGAAAATATCCCATCCCATCAGGTGTTGTGGGAATTCGAATGAACGGTTCTTGATGAGTTCTGCATAAAGTCCTCCGTCCGCTCCATAATTAATATCTTCGAAGAAATGCCCGTACATGGTCGGTTGTATTTCCGCACCAATTTTGTTGGCCTGAATTACCATCTGGTTGGTGTTTTGTGCCTGCAGGCTGAGACCCGCGCTGAGGGCAAGCGCAGAGAGAAAGGTTAAGTGTTTATTCATGGTTTTATAATTATAAAGTGTCTACCGCGCAAATATAGAGAAAAATATTGTAAGTTTCACACTTAATTCCTATTTTTGTCCTGATTAATAACTATCTGGAAAACACTTATGAAAAAACAAGGACTCTTTTACACATTGGCATTATTGGCTTCGCAGGCACTGGCGCAGCAGGCGTCGGTCACCGGACCGGATACCCGTTTGAAGCTTGATTTTCAGTTGCAGGACGGTAAACCTGTTTATTCAGTGACTTACGACGGCAAGACCGTTTTGGAGAATTCCCCATTGGGCTTCGTGTCCAATATCGGCGACTTCAGTCGGCAGATGACGTTTGTGGACCAGCAGGCAGACAAAGTGGACAAGACTTATACGCAGACCCGTATCAAACGCTCTACGGTGCACTATGCAGCTAACAAGCTGACCGTGAACCTTGAAAATGCGGATAAGAAGAAAGTGGCTATCGTGTTCCAGCTGAGCAACAACGACATCGCGTTCCGCTACGAGATGCCCCAGTATGGCGAAACCGCCTGCATGGTGGTAGAAAAGGAAGCCACCGGATTTGATTTCCCTTCTTCCACTACCACTTTTCTTTCCTCGCAGAGCGACCCGATGATTGGCTGGATGCGTACCAAACCGAGCTATGAAGAGGAATATGTACCCGATGAGCCGGTGGCTACGCCGTCTAAATACGGTGAAGGCTATACCTTCCCGGCCCTTTTCCATGTGGGTGACAACTGGGCACTGGTTTCTGAAACCGGCGTGCGCAGCTTGTATTGTGCGTCTCACCTGAGCGATGCCACGAAGGACGGACTGTATAGCATTGCCTTCCCAAACCCGGGCGAGATGAACGGACTGGGTTCTTCCACTCCGGGACTGGCCCTGCCGGGTGTGACTCCCTGGCGTACCATTACGGTGGGCAACGGACTGAAGCCGATTGTGGAAACCACGGTGCCGTTTGATGTGGTGGATCCACTTTATGAACCTTCACAGGACTATAAGTTCGGACGTTCTACCTGGAGCTGGATTATGTGGCAGGACCCGAGCATCAACTACGACGACCAGGTGCGTTTCATCGACTTGGCCAGTGAGATGGGCTATGAATATACCTTGATTGATGGCGGTTTGGGGAAAAACATCGGCCGCGACAAGATGGAGAAACTTTTCCAGTATGCGCATCAGAAGAAGGTGGACGTGTTCGTGTGGTACAACTCCAACGGTTACTGGAACGATGCACCGCAGGATGCCAAGCAGTGCATGAGCAACTCCGTGGCCCGCAAGAAAGAAATGAAATGGTTGCAGAAATGCGGTGTGAAGGGACTGAAGGTGGACTTCTTTGGCAGTGACAAGCAACAGATGATGGGCTTGTACGAAGACATCCTGACCGATGCCAACGAATATGGACTGATGATTATCTTCCACGGCTGTACCATTCCGCGCGGATGGGAACGGATGTATCCCAACTACGTGGGCAGCGAGGCGGTACTGGCTTCGGAGAACCTGATCTTCAACCAGCACTTTGACGACATGGAGGCCTACAATGCCTGCCTGCATCCGTTTATCCGTAACACCATCGGCTGTATGGAGTTCGGGGGTACGTTGCTGAACAAGCGTTACAACCGGACGAACGATGGAGGAAGCATCCGCAAGACGACCGATGTGTTCCAGCTGGCTACGGCGGTACTGTATCAGAACCCGATTCAGAACTTTGCCCTGGCTCCGAACAACCTGACCG
>ULLG01031639.1_pt1 | contig 27923 bp, 44 predicted proteins | sample 1951341 | NCBI WGS metagenome assembly ULLG01 (sample SAMEA4835519, study PRJEB28245) | human gut metagenome | biome: gut microbiome; material: fecal sample | place: Denmark | collected 2008 | reverse complement strand
AGCTGGTATTACTATCTATCAGAAAAAGCAAGAAGAAACGATCGAAAAAGAATATGGACTTTCTAAAGCACAAAAAGAAACAATTGAAAATGCAAAAAACCTCAAAGCTGCATATGATCAAACTAATCAAGCTCGCAATGATTCTATGAAGAATATCACTACTGAGTATGGATATCTCAACCAACTGAAAGGCGAATATAACAGTTTGATTGATTCAAATGGTCAGGTCAAAAAAGGTTACGAAGATAGAGCCAATTTTATTCTGAATGAATTATCTCAGGCACTTGGTATGGAGAAAGAACAGATTCTCGCAAACGTGGACGCTAACGGAAAACTTGGTGCAAGTATCGATCAGGTTATCCAGAAGAAGCAAGCCGAAGCCATGCTATCAGCAAATGAAGCAGCTTATACAGAAGCCATTCAGAAAAGAACCAGTGCACTCTCTACGTATCAATCCAGCTTGCAGACATTGGAACAGGCAGAAAAAAAATATTCAAAAACAAAGACCGAAGCCAATGAGGTTATGAAAGTTTATGAAGAACTTTTGAGGTCCAATCCTGATGCAGCTGTCACTTATTACAACGCCAATAAGACGCTGATTGAATCCAACGAGGAAGCGAAAAAGTCATATGACAAAGCGAAAAAAGGCGTGAAAGATGCGGAAAGTGCCTACGTTGGTTATAACACGACTATCCAGAACTATGAGGGATTATCATCTGCGATTATCAGCGGTGATTCTACAAAAATTCAGGATGCACTTTTAAATATGCAGAATAACTTTATCACTGCTGAAAACGGTACGAAACAATCACTTGAAAATCAGGTCAAAAACCTGGAAACCAATTATGAAAATATGAAGCAAGCGATTGCTAACAACACTCCAGGGGTTACTGCCGAGATGGTAACCCAGGCTGGTCAGATGGTAGAGAAAGCAAAAGCCGAACTTGATAAGTTACCACCACAGGCGAGTGAATCCGGTAAAAAATCCGGTAAAGCGGCGGCAGACGGATTGGGTAGTACGAGTGGAGATAATGAGACAGCCGGAAAAAATGTAGCAGAATCTCAGAAAAAAGGATTGGGTTCATCTGATACAAAAGGAACAGGGTCAAAAAAAGGGGTTGAATTTAAAGAAGGTTTAGATTCAACCAATCAGCCTAATCTTTTAGCTGCCAAGACGTTATCAGAGAGTGTAAATTCAGGATTAGGAACCGCTAATACTAATGCGACTGGTTCGAAAAAAGGTTCGGAATTTGGTGCTGGTGTAGGTGGTCAAGCTGGTGCGGCAAACTCACAAGGTAAAAATGTAGCCAATTCAGCGAAAAGCGGAATGGGTTCCGTTAATGCATCCGGAACCGGTCAGAGCTTGTCCAATACTTTTAAGACTGGAGTTGGAAGAGTAGCTACAAGCGGAGCCGGTAAAGGCAGAGCGAATGAAGCTAAAAGCGGTATGGCGTCTGTTAATGCAAATAGTACCGGTGATAATTTCACGCAAGGTTTTGTTAACGGTATGAGCAATGGTAAGGCTGCAGGTTCTATTTGGAGTAAAGCATGGGATTTAGGTAAAAAAGCTCTTAGTGCATTAAGTGACGCTATCAAGGAAGGTTCGCCATCTAAATTGACATATAAGAGTGGTGATTTCTTCGTTCAAGGTTTTGCAAACGCTATTGGTGATAATGCGAAGTTAGCTATCAATGCGGCAAAAGAACTGGGCAAACAATCGCTCGAAGCATTAAATAAAGAGCTTGATACTAATGTAAATATGCCGACACTTAAGAGTAATATGCAAATGACTAAAAATGCAGTTAAAAATACTCCAGTAGTCGCTCAATCTGCTGGAAATGCGCCAGTAAACAATACTTATAATTTCTATCAGACTAACAACAGTCCGAAGTCATTAAGTAGATTAGAGATTTATAGACAGACAAGAAATCAATTGAATTTTGCAAAGGGGGTTATGTAAACGATGTATCAGTGCTGGATTGAAAATGAATATGGTGAGCGATTAGAGCTCACCAATAATAAAAATTATACGGTATATCAAATCGATGGTCTAAACCCACCTGATGCGACCATTAATACGACTCCAGTAGCAAATTTTGATGGTTCAAAGTTCAATAGCTCTAGGACCAATGAAAGAAACGTTGTGGTCTATCTCACTATTGAAGGTGATTGCGAAACAAATAGAATTAATCTATATCGCTATGTTAAAACAAAACGATACGTGAAGTTTTATTATAAGAATTCTACTAGAGATGTATATATCGAAGGTTATGTTGAAAGTATGCCGATTGCGATTTTTGAAATGAAGCAAAATGTACAAATATCAATTTTATGTCCACTGCCGTTCTTTAAGGCAGTTAGTGATGATGCGATTGATTTCTCCACATTAATACCAATGTTCGTTTTTCCATTTGCTTATGAAGAAGCAGGTGCACCATTTTCTGCAATTGAGACAGCTGCTACGAAATTTATCATTAATCATGGTGATGTAGAAAATGGTGTCATTATTCAGATTCAGGCGACTGGAAGAGTATTGAACCCACAAATCTACAATTTGGATAAAAATGAGTATTTTAAAATAAATATAGATATGGTAGTAGGTGATTTTATTACAATCAATACTAATAAATCGCAAAAAGCAATCACGTTATTGCATGACGGAACGAACACAAATATCATCAACGATGTGCAAGTAGGTTCGTCGTGGTTCCAATTGCTTGCAGGTGATAATATCTTCACTTATACGGCAGACGAAAACCCTGAAAATCTTATGTGCACATTTATTCACACGAGTGAATTTGAGGGGGTTTGATTATGGACGTATGGGTATTAGATAAAAATCTTAAACGTGTAGGTATCTGCGATGATTATAAGAGTATTATTTGGACGACTAGATATTTCAAATCTGGTGATTTTGAGCTATATCTTCCTGCGACAGATAAAAATATCGTACTACTAAAAGAAGATCATTATGTGGTACGTGAAAAAGATATCATCTATGACGGAAATATCATATATAAAAATGTCATGGTCATTGAGAAAATCCAAGTGACTACTGACATTGAAAATGGTAACTACTTGATAGTTACAGGTAGATGCTTAAAAAGTATAGTAGCACGTCGAATTGTTTGGCAGCAAACAACGCTATATGGAAAAGTAGAAATTGCTTTACGGCAAATTCTTACAGAAAATGCGATTAATCCGACTAACAGCTTACGAAAGATCACAAAATTAAAGCTCGGAGAAATAAAAGGTTTTACGGAAACCCTCGAAAAACAGGTAACTGGTGATAATGTTGCAACATTTATCGAAGAAGTATGCACGGCGTATGGTCTCGGATGGGATATCTATATTAAAGATAACTATTTCATTTTTGAACTATACAAAGGTATTGACCGATCCTATAACCAAAGTAAAAATCCTTTCGTAGTATTCTCACCTGATTTTGACAACTTACTAACGACAGATTATCAATTCGACAAAACTAACTATAAAAATGTCGCACTGGTAGCCGGTGAAGGTGAGGGTTTAGATCGTAAGACAGTTACTGTCGGAAATACTAGTGATCTTGACCGATATGAAGTGTATGTCGATTCTCGTAATTCGTCCAGTAATGATGGCAGTATCACAGATACTGAGTACAATCAGATCCTGACAGAAGAAGGGCATGAGGCATTAGAAAGTGATGAATATTCAATCACAGAAAATATTGAAGGTGAAATAGAAACATCTAGCAACTATCAAATCAATAAAGATTACTTTTTAGGCGATATCGTAGAAGTGATTAATGAGTATGGGATTGAGACAACTCCGAGAATCGTTGAGATTATCGAAAGTGAAGACGAAAACGGTAGTTCAACAATTCCAACATTCAGTACATGGGAGGTATAAGAATGGCTATTACATATGGATTTTGGAATGCATTAAAACAGAGCGACGGTACATATGACCGTGTTTATAATTCAGATCAGATCAGCGAAATGTTCGAAGGTTTACTCTCTGACGGAGTATTCGAATCTGTGGGCGATGCTCTGATCGTAAAAGAAAAATCAGGTTTGGCAGTAGAAATAGGTACTGGTAGAGCATGGATTGGTGACAGATGGATGAAGAATGATGCAAAGTTAGATATCACTCTCGCAGCAGCTCATCTTACATTAAATAGGTGGAGTGCGATTGTGATCAAAGCAGATTATTCAAATCGAGTAATCACTATCGAAGAAAAAGCAGGAACACCAGCTACCTCTCCTACCAAACCTACGATGACGTATAACGATTCAATTAAAGAAAAATGTCTGGCATACGTCTATGTGGGAAAAGGCGTTACTTCTATCACTCAAACGAATATCACAGATTGTCGAGCAGATACGAGTATTTGCGGATGGGTTACGGGTGTTATAAAGCAAGTTGACACCAGTCAATTATTCTTACAATATCAAACGGCATATGAACAGCAGCTTGCAAACATGCAAGCATGGCAAGCAGAACAGGAACTTGCATTTAGCACATGGTTTTCAGCTCTTACAGACCAATTACAAGTCAATACATATATCCAGAAATATCATAAGGTTGTAGAAACCAATAATGAGCAAGGTATCTTTCCACTGGATATGGACGGCTACACGTATTCTGACACAGACGTGATCCTCGTTAATGTGAACGGTATTTCATTGGTAGAAGAACATGAGTGGTTATTGGATATGTCGAAAACGCCAGTGGAAATCCATACATCTCAAGGAATAGATGCCGATAATTTGGTGGAAATCACCGTATTAAAATCAAAAATTGGACAGTCTTAATATTTACAAATAATGGAAAAAGGTATATAATTTAAACTGCAACATGGTTTTAGCTGATGGCCATGTTGTTGTGTTTCTCCTCACAAAATGCACAAATCTTATATCAAAGGTTTGTGCATTTTTACTATGTACAAACTACAACTATAGTGGTATAATATAATCAAGATAAAGATAAGCAAACATTACGGAGGTAAATGATTATGACAAAGACAAGTAGACACGGAGTTATTGAAGAAGTTGCAACGATGATCAGAACAGGTGCAAGCAAAAAAACGGTTGGTGATTACGTCGATAGTCTTTTGAGAAAAGAAGAAATTACTACCAGAGTATATGATCTTTTGATCGGAATGATAATTGACAACTACTAAAATACATAAACCGACCGGGAGCGGTAAATCTCCCGGAGAATGGAGATCATTATGGAGGTAAATAGAATGAAAAGGAAATTCAAAAGATTTTGGAAAGAATGGGGTATCACGTGGGAAGAATTTGAGATGTTTTTAGGGGCATGTAGTGTGATCATGATTCCCATTTTATTAGAGATTATATTGAGTATGATTAAATAAAAAGGACCATTAAGGTCCTTTTTATTTCGTCAGTATAACCTATGCAAATTTCAAGAATCTTCGTATCGTTTAATCAAATCAAGGTATTCTTGATTTTCAATGACATCCTCGAATTTACAATCCAATGCCAAACAAACACGGAGAATTGTGTCAATTCTGGCATGATCAAAAACCTTTGATCCTTGCTCATAATGCTGCAAGGTTCTGACATTCATGTTGGCTTTTTCAGCCAATTGGGATTGAGACAGACCTTTGGTCTGCCTCATAGTTTTCAGTTTACTCATGTAATTCCTCCTTAATATTCGGATGGAAACAAAATAGTTGTGACTTCTCTATTCCATTCCGTAATTATATAGATATCGCCTTCATCATTATTATATCTGGCGAAAATTCTATCGTCACCATTTTTGACTGCATCATCATTCATTTTCCAGTCTTCATTTCCAAGATTTCCCCAGTTGCAATTACGATATTTTGCAATCGATTCAAGAATGAATTTGGAAAACTCAATGCTCTTACTAATTTTTGCATTTACACCTTTAGTTATTACTACTTGGCCGATCTTAAATTTCATTTTAGTTTCCCCTTTATTATTAAGGGACCGAAGCCCCCTCATTTTACCAAGTTTGTAGGTCTTCAAGTAGTTCTTTCAATTCATCAACGTTAGTCTTATCAACGTCGAAAAACTCTCCACCTAAATCAATTTGGACGCGGCCACTTTCAGTGATCGCATATTCAAAATCATACTCCTCAAATAAACTAACAATTTCAATCAAAAGCTTTGAACATTCTTTCAATGTTATCTCTCCTTTAGCTTTAATCAACCTTACATATATTATTATACACCTTTAGTTGGAGTTTGTACACTAAAAGTTGTAGAAAATATGAAAAAATTTTATTTATATGGTTTTGCTAATTCTTCAAGCATATTATCATACTGCTTTTTGGTAATCATTTTCGATTGATATATTAGATCAATGGTCTTTTTAGTTTCTAATATATAATTTAAGTCTTTGGAAATTTTATCAATATTCATTTTTGTTTTCCTCCTTAAAAGTAACTTACATATATTATTATACACCGATAGTTGTACAATGTACACAGAAAAATTCTCTTTATTCCGTACAAAATTTTTTCAAAAAAGGGGCTCGCAAAGTACAACTTTAGGTGTATAATAAATATATCAAATGAAACAAAAACAAATTTTAAAGGGGATAGAAAAATGACTAAAAAATATTATGAAACAGTAAAAAATCTTGAGGAACTTTTTGATGCATTCAATACTCACTTATTTAATAATGAACTTGAAAAACCGATCATCACCGTTTCACCAGATTCAACAAGTGGTGCATATGGCTGGTGTACAACTCAGAAAATCTGGAAATCAAGCGATGAAGAATTTTATGAGATCAACATTTGTGCAGAGCACTTGAATAGAGACATCAAAGAAATTTGTGGAACATTGATCCATGAAATGGTTCATCTTGATAACATCCACAAAGAAATTCAAGATACAAGTGCAAACGGAAGATACCACAATAAAAAATTTAAAGAAACCGCTGAAGCCCATGGTCTTGTAATTGAAAAAATGGGGAATGTTGGTTGGTCAAAAACAAGCTTAAGTGAAGAGCTTTCAACATGGATTGACGAAAATATTAAAATTAAAGGCTTTGATTTAGCAAGAGCTCCAAAAATGAAAAGAGGTCAATCAACTACTAAATCAAAATACAAATATTATATGTGTCCGTGTTGTGAAATAAAATTCTATAGTGTTCATACAATTAATGCAATTTGTGAAGACTGTGGAAACCCATTTATTCAATACAAATGAGAGGGCGAAAGCCCTCTTGTATAAAGGATCCCCTAAAAGTTTTTTTGAAAAATTTCATTTTAAGGGCTCCCGAGATACAACCGAAGGTGTATAATAAATAATGTAAGAACAAGTAAATAAAGCCAAGCGGAGGAAATTAAAATGACAAGAGAAGACAAATTATATTCAATGACTGGTAAAACCCTTATTATGAAAGCTGATGAGCTCGGCATAAAGGTTAATTGCAATAAAGCAAGAACGGCCTTAAAAGAAGCAAAATCCGCAGTAATTGAAAGAATCCTAGCTGTAGAAAATGCAGCTGAAGAAATTGAAGCAAGTACTGAAGAATTTACATCTGAAGAAGCTGAAGAGATCGAAGCAAGAGTTGCATGTGGTGAAACTATTGATGGCGCAATGCAGACTGTTATTGAAGATCACGAGACTATCACAGAAGAGCCTCAGACTGAATCTGAGGAAGTTTCTGAAGAGCCTAAGGAAAAACATAAGGCTAGAAATAAAAAGCCGAATTTGAAGCTCACAGAGCTCACAACTGCATAAGTCATATTATGTTCATCAAGATAAGTTTGGGCAATCCATATTCCTCCGCCCGTGTAAAAAGCTTCAATCATTGTTTATCACCTCATATATTTTTTAAGGTCTTAATCAACCTTATAAATATATTATACACTAATAGTTGTACAAAGTACACAATAAAGTCCCCTAAATCTTGGTAAAAATGTCAGTGTACAGAATACAACTTTAGGTGTATAATATAAACATAATAAAGATAAACAATAAATAAAGGAGATAACAAAAATGAAAAAATTAGCACCTACAAACGATAAAAACTTAATGGAAACTATTATTAAAAGTGAAGATTTAGAAATTAAAATCGAAAGAAAAAATTATACATTTGACAACCGCGCATTTTATGTTATCGGCGATGAAGAAGATATTGAAATCTTAGAAGAAATGGTTACAATGCTTAAATAATAAGTGATTCAAGAAAGGAGACAAATAAAATGAAAGATATTAGAAGTGAAGTTTATAATGCTCTTAGTGAGATCATGTTCAAGACCGGTGCAAGTAAAGAAGATATGAATTAAGCGATTGAATAGTTCCAAATCAAATTTTATGAAGATGAACATGACGAAAAATAAAAAGACTCTTCAGGGTCTTTTTCATTTTTTATTCTGTAATGTACGTGCAATATACAAATTAATAGAAAAAGCTTGATATATCAATCTTTCAATATTTTGTTGGGAAAGTTCTAAAAATGCATAAAATCAAGCAAAGCCTTGATACACAAGCATTTTGAGTATGCATAAAAGCCTATGTTTTTCTATCTACAATATACATTAAATATACAAAATTACTAAGAAATTCGATCAATCTTTGGTTAAAATGTCAGCATACAAACTACAACTATAGTGGTATAATATAATCAAGATAAAGATAAGCAAACATTACGGAGGTAAATGATTATGACAAACAAAGAAAAAATGAACTTAGCAAATATTTCAGTAGGTATGGAAGTTTCAATATTCGATAATGACACAAGAAAAACACATATTGAAAAAGTAACAAAAGTAAATGACTGTTCTTTCATTACAGAAAACGGTCATAACTTTAAGCCTTCAAAGTTTTATTCAGATGGCGGAAAAACATTCAAGTGTGGAACAATGTACATTGAATTATATTAAACTAATCAAACAACCCGCCACGGAGGTTACGACAGCAGAAAGCGAGGATGTAATGAGAATTAGAAAATGTGATTATGTCACGGTTTGTAGTGATTTTGATTTCACTTGTAAACAACATAAGAAGTATGGGTTTTTCATTATTATTGATAGAAAAAATAATCGATACACAAGGACAGATGATTGCATATTGAAAGTTAAAAACAATCCAGATAATTACGAATGGAAAAATATAATGTGAATGTAAAATAAAAAAGCGCCCGCAAGTGTGCTTTTTTATTTCGTAGTTTTGGCGGTTTTCACTGTATACCGCTAAAACTACAAAACCTCCTTTTGCAAGGAGGTTTCTCTTTTTAATATACAATTTTATTGATCTCGACCAGCAATTCGTCAAGGTCTTTATGAGTATAGTGATCAGTCATGTCACTCAATGTATGACCCAAGATTCTCTTTAGTGCGACTTTATTCATATCACATCTATCCGCAAATGTTGTAAATGTATGCCGAGTATCATGCGGTGTATGCTTGAATCTAAGCGCTGAATTCATTTTATTCCAATAGCTTATTCTGTATGTAGCATAGTTGATTTTCCGGTTGTCTTTGGTTATTAAGTATTTATTCCCTTGTTCATATCTTGCTTTGATTAAAGGATAAACTGCATTGTGAATTGGGATGATTCGATTTTTACCTACCTTCGTTTTGGTTCCACCAACCATATACCGTTCGTCCAAGTGAACATTTTCACATTTGATCTCAAGCAGCTCGTTAATCCGCAACCCTGTATACAAGAGAATAAATGCGGTATCATTTAATGGATGCTTGAATGTTTTTAGCTTGTTGATCTCAGCTAATGTAAATGGAGTTTTCTCTTTTGTTTCCACAGTAGTTTTTATTGAAATCAGGCCGATAAGATCCTTGTCAACGATCTCATGCTTAAGTGCATATGCATATACTTTTTTCATTGCATTCTTGAATACGCTGCGCATGTGCGGTTTCATTTGGTCCATAGCTGCCTCTAAATGAGCTGCTTTAATATCTCGCATGCCCATATTATGGAGCTGTTTTGCTTGATTAAAAGCTGAGCTATAACTCTGCATAGTTGTTTGAGCCAATTGACTTTGGTCTGACCATTTATCATATACGTCTTTGAGTTTAGTGCTTTTGTGATCCAAATTGAATGGATTAACAAGATATTCTCTCATTGCATTTTTGGCTTCTGTTTTGGTGGAATAATAACCCACATATTTATATAGTTGTTTTCCTTCGTCCGTATAACCAACTGTAATTCTTACCGCATAAGGCTTACGACGTTTACCGCTTAGTTTAAAAATTGAACCTTCTCCGTTTGCTCTTCTCAAATTTATTTCTCCTTTTTACCAAAAGTCAAGAAGTCAAGTTCAAGATATATTATATATTTATATATTATTTTAAAATACATCAAAAATTTGAACTGATTTTACTTTATATATAATAAGAAGAAAGTATCTTGACTTCTTGACTTTTGTCTTTAGAAATGCAGTGTTTGCAAGGCTTCAGGCCAATTCAAGATGAATTTATTGATCTTGAATTATCTTGACTTTATCTTGAATTTCGATACTTTGGCATAGATTGAATGTCATCCACATAATCAAATATCTTTTTCATACCTTCTTCATTTACTCCCAGCGCGATCTTCAAATGTTCTTTGAACATTCTTTCATGATATGCCTGGAAGCCATCATCTAATGTTTCCGGAAGTACAAATACAACTGGCGGTACTTCAAAAATATGGCACAACTCTCTGATAGTCTCCAACTTTAGATTCTTGGTGGCACCACTTTCATATTTTTGGATTGAAGAAGTATTCACACCTAACATAATTCCCAATTCTGATTGCGTAAATTTCTTTTCATTACGCAATTTTTTGATAACTTCTCCTGTTTCCATCTTAACGCCTCCTTGATTCTATGTACAATTATAGGATAATCTGCGTAATATACAAAGTAAAGAGAACGTGTGTTCTCATAAAAAAATTACGTATTTTATGTTGTAAATGATAAGTTATCTCAATATAATAAATCCATAATTAGTTATGACGATTAAGAAATTAATTGTTATGTTAAAAATAGCTAATGTTACGACAACTTTTTTAGCTGTTTTGTCAGCATACAAATATTGTAAATTATAGTAGAATAATAACGTAAACAAAACACGGTGACCAACGCCAAAACGTGGAGAAAGGCAATAATATGAATATTGTAAAGACGTTAAACAAACAGAAAGAAGCAGGAAAAGAGATCGTTATGGCTGATGGAAATATTATTTCCAAAGATGAGATCAACAAAGCAAATATGAAAGCATATCTTGCAGGTATTAAATCTGGTGAGATTTCCAGTGACGTTTCTCTTGCAGCATACGCTGAATCGCAGAAAGATAACTACATCGGCATCGATGATGTTATTGGTTACATTGAAGGTAAAGAAGAGTAAAACGAAAAATGCTTGCTGCACGCTCGGCTAGCAAGCATTTGATTGGGCTATCGCCAAGCGGTAAGGCACAGGATTTTGACTCCTGCATTCGCCGGTTCGAATCCGGCTAGCCCAGTTCGGTCCAATTGCTTTGAGGACCACTTGTACTAGGAGGGAACGAGAGTATAAATAATAAAAGCAACTTTTCTGCAAAACAGTTGGATAGTGACCGAGAGGCTAAAAGGTTGCGGCAAAGTCCAGTAACAAGGGAAGGTAGCTTGCTGAAATGCAAGGGACTGGACACATGGGTTCGAATCCCATCTATCCAATTTAATATTTAAGAAAGGAGGGAATAACATGGCGAATATGAATTTGCTAAAATCTAAAATGGCATTGCTCGGTGATATGAACTACGTACAATGCGTTGCCGATGTGTTAGGTATATCACGTACGACTGCATCGAAAAAGATGAAAGGTTCATCTCCTTTCACTGACACTGAAATTGCTATATTGACCAAAAAATACGGTTTATCAGGAGAAGACCTAAAAGAAATTTTCGTAGGAGCTGAGTAATAATGACTGTCACTGAATGTGCGAAATTACTTGGTAAATCCCCTCAATTCGTTCGAGTAGGATTACAAAGAAATATTTTACCATTTGGGTATGCAATTAAAATGAGCACTGTTTGGACATATCATATATCTGAAGCAAAGGTATATGAGTATTTAGGAAAGGAGATTAAACATGCAAACTAAATTTAATATTGGAGATAAGGTAAAAATTTTAGATGGAAGTGATATTGATGGTTATAGAGGACGCTGGACACCTCGCATGAATCGTCTGGTTGGGAGAATTGTGACCATTGATGAAATTAGAATCAATGACTATGGTATCGGTTATCTTACAAAAGAAATTCCTTACATGTTTGATGAGAGAGGACTTGCATTTATTAGCAGTGAATCAACTGAACCAACTGAACCAACTGAAGATGATCTCGATGATCTGATTGAAGACGATGCTTTTTTACTCTTTGCCGCAGCACTCGTAGGATTATTATAATGAAACTGTATGAGCATCAGAGCAATGCTCTGAAAGAAACGGCCGATAAAACTCATGTTGCTTATTATCACGACATGGGGTTGGGCAAAACATTCACAGGTGCCGAAAAAATGATGCAGCTTGGTGCTAAGGTCAATTTGGTTATCTGTCAGAAATCAAAGATTGATGATTGGATAGAGCATTTTAAGAATAATTATCCTGGATGCGCCGTATTTGATTTAACAAATAAAAAAGAGTTTGAAATTTGGTGGTATGATATGCCGACCGGCATAGATTACGTAAGGTGCATGGTCGGCATCATCAATTATGAACTTGCTTTCAGACGTCCGGAGCTTGCCAAACTGAAAGATTTTACTTTGATGCTGGACGAAAGCTCGCTAATCCAAAATGAAAACTCTAAGCGATCAAGATTCATTCTTAAGAAACTCAAGCCAAAGAATGTGATCCTCTTATCTGGTACGCCGACAGGCGGCAAGTATGAACGACTCTGGTCGCAATTACATTTGCTGGGGTGGAATATCAGTAAGAAACTCTTTTATAACCAATATGTTGATTATCATTACGAAGATAATGAAGGTTTTCCGCTGATGATAATTGATGGCTATAAGAATGAGGAACGCCTCAAAAAGAAAATGCGGCAGTATGGTTGCAATTTCCTTAAAACAGAAGAGGTGTTCGATCTTCCTGAACAAATTCACCAGACCATTAAAGTCAACACGACAAAAGAATACAGAAAATTCAGAAAAGATTGTATTGTTATTTTGAATACGGTTGTAAAGAGCTATGTCGATGAATCAGGACATGATGCCGATTATACGACAGGTACAGAGCTCGTTGGAGATACCACTCTTACTAAGATGCTTTATGAAAGACAATTGTGTGGGCAATATAACAAAGCAAAGCTTGAAGCATTTAGAGATTTGGTAGAATCCACAAATGATAGATTGATCGTATTCTATAATTTCACTGAAGAATTAGAAGCATTATGCAAGATTGCATGGGATAGTGATAGGCCAGTATCAGTTGTGAATGGCAAACAGAAAGATTTGTTGCCCTATGAGAATGTTGAGACATCAATCACATTTATTCAGTATCAAGCCGGTGCCATGGGCCTAAACCTACAGAAAGCAAATAAGATCGTTTATTTTACACCACCTTTATCGTCTGAATTATTCGAGCAATCGAAAAAACGTATTCATCGTATTGGCCAGGAAAAACCTTGCTTCTATTATTATCTTACTTGTAAGGGTTCGATAGAAGAGAAGATATATAGAACCTTGGCAATGCGACGAGATTATACGGACGCATTATTTGAAGGGGGTGAGTAAATGTTAAAAGTGAAATTTAAAGAATTTAATAAAGAACATGAAGTATCAATTCATAAATATAAATCTGCCTATGATGGTTCTTTATGTATTTATGCCGTTGAGGATGCAGAATTTGAATGGTTATCACAACGTGAAAGAAGAGTAAATATAATTCCTAGATCGCCGTTGCCCGAAGGTTATATTTGTGCCGATTGGTTAAATGAACAAAAATTGATTCAAGCAATGATAAATGAAAAATTATTAGAACCGACTGGGGTAACTAGCCATGAAGTTTACGGTAAAGGTCAGTACGCAGAATTTGTAGATTGTCCAATATTGAAAGTAAGCCAGAAGTTAATCGATTCATGGAATTTAAAGGAGTGATGATTTATCGGAAGCGAAAAAACCTTCGAAAATAAAGTGAAGAAATACATAGAAGACCAAGGTGGCTGGCAAGTAAAATTCTTTGCGAATCGTATGACAAAAACAGGTATTCCTGATATTTTAGCATGTGTTAATGGTTATTTCTTAGCAGTTGAAGTGAAAGCTCAAAACGGTAAACCATCAGAACTACAAAAACATCATGTGAAGAAAATCAACGATGCTGATGGATATGCGATCATTTTATATCCACAAGATTATATATTTTTTCAGGACCTTGTTAATTCATTAAAAAAACGCAATATGAGGTTAGCAAAAATGCTAGTTTATCAAATAAATGAAAGGAGTTTCTAAAATGGCAGAAGCAATGTTAGATAACAAACAATTTGTGGTGGACCATTTATTGGCCACCAAGCGTGAAGGAATGGACGGGCTTATCGAGTATATGGAGGAATGCGGATTTTTCAATGCTCCATGCAGCAGCGGATATCATCTTGCTTGTGAGTTTGGGCTGGTCCATCATACAAGACACGTAATGACACAAGCTGAGAATATCGGATATGCGTTACTTGGCAAAAAGGAATACGAAAAAATCCGTGATTCCGTAATAATTGCGGCAGCTCTTCATGATCTTGGAAAAATGGGACAATTTGAAAAACCGAATTATGTTCCAAACATTTTGAAAGGCGGAAAATCTTCCGAAGCAAAACCGTTCAAAACAAATCCTGATCTTTTAAACGTTCCGCATGAGGTCAGGTCAGTGGTAATTGCGTCAATGTTCATCGATCTTACAGAAGAAGAACAGCATGCAATTCTTTATCACAATGGTTTATATGGACCATTGAAATATGAGATTCAGGGAAATGAAACACCGTTATATATGATTATTCACTGGGCTGATATGTGGGCCAGTAGAGTGATAGAAAGTAAGAAATAAGGAGGATTAAGATTATGCCAACAGTATATGAAAGGGTTGATGCTTTAGAAGCAGCAATGGTAACGGTACAACAGGATATTGAAAACTTAACAAACGGAATGCCTGATGCAAATGATTTATTAGCGAGGGCAACCACTGACCTTTCAAATGAAAACTTGAATGAATGGATCGGTGAAATTTATGTAGGTTATGGTAATGGTTGTACAAATAAACCAGCAGGAGCGGGCAACGGGTATTTCATTAATATCCCACATTGTACACAGCAAGCCGCCTACAATAAACAATATTGGATTGAGAGAACAAACAATCGTGTTTGGGCAAGAATGCAGGAAAATGAAGTATTTTCCGGCTGGGTCATGATTGGTGGAAATGAAATGGTGACCGGTTCCGCAAAAATAACCAATGAGACATTTAATGGAAAAGCCGTATACTGCAAGACCATCAACACTGGAAACTTGTTAAATGATGCTGTGAAAGAGATTGCAAGTGGATTAATTCCAGCAAATATCAAAGTAATCAATATTCGCGGTATGGTATATGGTGGCGGTGATTCTATTCCACTTCCAAATCCACATCCAACGGTGGCGAATGCGATTTCATGTTATTTGAGGCATGATGGAAAAATTTGCATCGGCACAGGCAAAGACAGAACTGCATTAAGTGGATTTGTTCAGATTTTCTATACAAACAATTAAGGAGGGATAGATCATGGCGACCGTTTATGAAGACATTGAATCGTTGAAAACAAGGATGAATGCAGTTGAGAGCATCATAAGTGGTGCAGACTTGACGGATACAGGATGGAACCCGCTTCCACTTGCAGATGGCATACAGGCGTATGGCGGAGCTCCGCAGTATAGAAGAATCGGTAAAGTCGTTTCTATCCGTGGAGCTGTCAAAAATGTGCTTGCACCTGGTCTACTTGCAACTTTACCGGAGGGATGTAGACCGGTGTATAGTGTTTCATATGTTCAGAATACAAGTATGCGTTCAACGACTTGTGCGATGTATGCGAGGATGCTTGTTGGAGCAGATGGAAAAATTCAAGTTCAAGCAATTTCAGATGGAGCAGCGTTCGCAGCTGATAAATGGTTCCCGATCCATTGCACATTTATGATTGATTAAGGAGGAAAAATAAATGGGTGAAGTAGTAGCCGAATTACAATTAGGCATGAAAGCAAGAGAAAAAATCACAGGTGTAACAGGTACAGTAACATGCATCGCAAGATACTTATATGAGCGTCCGCAGGCGATGATCGAATATAAGGATAGAAATGGCATGGCATGTGAAAAATGGGCAACAGTTGATAGATTGGAGGTAATTGAATAATGGGAGTTCCAGTATTAATTTTAGGAGAATCGGGCACAGGAAAAAGTGCTAGTTTAAGAAACTTTAAACCGTCAGATTTGAAGGTTATCAATGTGGCAAATAAGCCATTGCCTTTTAAAAACAAAATTGAGAGCGTAGCTACTGACGATTATAGAACAGTCGTTAAAGAGTTAAAGCTCAACAAGAAAAAAGTTGCGGTCATTGATGATGCACAGTATTTAATGGCCAATGAATTTATGAGACGGGCAACGGAACGTGGATTCGATAAATTCACAGAGATTGCTCAGAATTTCTGGTCATTAGTTAATATGGTAAAAGATCTTCCATCTGATCAGGTAGTCTATTTCTTAGCTCATATTGAAAGAGATGCTAACGGTAATGAGAAGATCAAAACAATTGGAAAGCTGCTCGATGAAAAGATCACAGTTGAAGGCATGTTCACTATCGTTTTAAAAACTAATGTGACAGATGGTGTTTACTCATTCATCACACAGAATAGCGGCCATGATACAGTAAAAAGTCCGATTGGTATGTTCCCAAGTGTAGTTATAGACAATGATCTTAAATATGTGGATGAAAAAATCCGCAACTACTATGAGATTGGTGAATTTCTCACTGATGAGGAAATCGCTGAAATTGATGAGGCAGCCAAAAAAGATGATATTCCTATTGAAGATGGAAAGAAAAAGAGAGGTAGAAGAAGTGCGAAAAAAGAAGAGCCTGAGGACACACCTGCGGAAGAAAAGAAAGAAGAAGATGAAAAGCCGAGACGCAGCCGCAGAAGAAAATCGAGCGAAGAAAGTGCAGACGCCGAGCCTGATAACTCAGGTGAAAAATCTGATGACGAATGCGCTGAAGCGCCACAGTCCGACAAAGGAGTGGATGAACGTGCCGACGGAGAGAATGACGGCGGATCAGTATCTAAAGATGAAGCTAAACCATTGAGAAGGAGCCGTAAAGTCAGAAGACAGAAAGAAGCTGATGAGAAATTCTTAGAGGAAGCTCCTACTGAAGATGAAGATACCGAAGTGCCATTCGATAAGGAAGATATGAACGCACCAATCGAAGAAGACAAACCAGCTGAAGAATCAAAACCACGTCGTAGACGTAGAAGAGCATAAGGAGGATAAATAAATGGCGGTAAAAATCATTCGTGAAGTCGGTAGATCGCCAAACAGGCATGTAAAATGCGAATGTCTATGTGATTGTGGAAAAATTTTCATAGCGTTTAAATCAAACATAACTAGTGGTCATACAAAAAGTTGTGGGTGTCTACGTAGCAAAAATGCAAGACAGCTTTTTACGACACATGGAAAATCAGGGACAAGAGTTTATAGAATATGGATTGAAATGATTCATAGATGTTACTTGAAATCAGACACTAACTATCATAAATATGGAAGCAAAGGTATTACGGTTTGTGATGAGTGGAAAAATGACTTCCAAGCTTTTTATGATTGGGCGATGGCCAATGGATATTCTGACGAATTGACCATTGATAGGATCGATGGAAAAGGTAATTATTGTCCAGAAAATTGTAGATGGACCACATATCAACAACAAAATAAAAATAGAACATTTAAGAAAGGTAAAAGGTGAAAATATGGACTTTTCTCGTTTTGATGAACAAGTGAACTTAGATCAGTTAAAAGAAGATGCAAAAGAAGCAGCCGCAAATGGTGGCGGTGATTATCCGGAAATCGAAGATGGTACATATATTGGTAAATTTGAAAAGTTGGAACTTGGAGAAACAAAAGATCATCGCCCAATGTTTAAAGCAATGTTCCGTATCACTGAAGGTGATCATACGAAGTCATGCTTATTCATGAACCGTGTTGTCTATGGAACCAAAAATGATGCAAGCATGATTGGTTCAGTATCCGGATTCTTAGCAAAGCTTGAGGCGGTTGACATTGATGGAGAACCTATTGACACATCATTTGAATCATACAGCCAATTTGCAGAAATGATCATGGATGTCGCAGAAGCCATCGACGATATGGACCTTGAATATGAGGTTGATTACAAAAAAGATGCATTCAACAACATCGTTATTACCGATGTACTTGATGCCGATTAATTGAGACTTAAGTGCGGGGAAAATAATACCCCGCACGGTATTTTGTAGGTGGTAACATGCTAAATTTTTACGATTTCGAGGTTTTTAAATATGATAATTTGGTTGTAATTATCAACCCTATTGAAAAAACTGTCACTAAAATAGTAAATGATCCGCAAGCACTTAAAGATTATTTTTACGCTCATGATGAAGAAATATGGATTGGATATAACAACCGGCGATATGACCAATATATTATGAAAGCCATTCTTTTAGATATGAATCCAAAAGAGGTCAATGATTGGATCATTAAGGATAATAAACCAGGTTGGCAATATTCAAGCCTATTCAATACAATCAACATGATTAATTTTGATACCATGCTGAGAATGGATACGGGTTTAAAGAGCCTTGAGGCATTTATGGGGAATGATATTCGAGAGACATCGGTACCATTCGACATTGATCGTAAATTGACAGATGAAGAAATAGAACAAACATTCTTTTATTGTAATCATGACGTAGAACAAACGATTGAAGTATGGCTTGCAAGAAAAGCTGAATATGATGCAGCTATGGGCCTCGTGAAAATTTTTAACCTTCCACTCTCTTATATGGGAAAAACAGGAGCGCAACGTGTTGCAAAAATTCTTGGTGGTAAAGGTAGAAAATTCGATGATGAATTTGAATTTCCAATCGTGGACACTCTTAGATTAAAAAAATATCGAGCAGTTAGAAATTGGTATAGAAATCCTGAAAACCATGATTATAAGAAAAAACAAAAGGTAACGATTGCAGGGATTGAGCATACTCTTGCTTGGGGCGGACTTCATGGAGCCATTAAAAAATATTATGGTGAAGGAATTTATCTGATGGCCGATGTAACAGCCTATTATCCATCATTACAAGAGCGATATAAATTTGGCTATCGTAATATGGCGAATCCTGAGAACTTTGAAAAAATACATGGTGAGAATCTTAGAATGAAAGCCACTGGCAATAAGGTTGCAAGATTGCCATATAAGATTGCAGACAATGCAATCTCTGGTCAATTGAAAGATCAATATTCACCTTTGTATGATCCACGAGAAAATAATGCCATATGTGTAAATGGTCAATTGCTGCTTGTGGATTTAATAGAAAAATTAGAGCCACATATCGAGAAATTTATCCAGTCTAATACTGATGGTATTCTAATCAAATTAAAGTCAATTGATGACTATGATTTGATTGATGATATTGTATGGGAATGGGAAGACCGGACAGGTATGCGAATGGGCTTTGATATCTATACAAAGGTATTCCAAAAGGATGTAAATAACTATTTGCTGGTTGCTCCTGACGGTAAAACGAAAACAAAAGGTGCATATACCAAAGCACTTAGCTCAGTAGATTATGATCTCCCTATTATCAATAAAGCTATGGTCGATTATATGACAAATGGTACGCCAGTAGAGAAGACGATCCGTGATTGCGATGAATTGATCATGTTTCAAAAGGTTGTAAAGCTTTCGGGAAAATATTGGCGAGCATGGCATAATGGAAAATTTATGGCTGAGAAATGCTATCGAGTATTCGCTTCTAAGGATAGGAATGAAACATACATCGGTAAATGTAAACAATCAGGAGCTACTATAGAAAAATTTGCAAATACACCGGAGCATTGTTTCATCGATAATGGAAGCATTAAAGGAAAGAAATGCCCAGATTATTTGGATGTCCTTTGGTACATCAATCTTGCAAAAGAACGTTTATCACAATACGGGGTGGAGGTGTAAAAATGAACCGTATAATTGATGAAAAACACCGCGTATATGGACCGTGGATCGTAGTAGCACGACATAAATTAAATTATCGTCCGAAAACATGTAGCATGGTAAGGTGGATATGTGTGTGCAGACATTGCGGTGCTAAAAAAATTTATATAGGAAATGGATTGCGATTTGGTCATTATGCGCATACATGTAGAGGGTGTGGAGGAAGTTGATAGATTTATTTAAAGGCTATGTGCCGACAAAAGATAAAAAATGCTTAATGCCTTTTAAAAATAAATCATCAGCAGAATTAAGAACATATGAACAGGTGAAGAAACTGCCTGAATATGCAGGTATTATCGCAGATAATGTGGTGTTGATTGACGTAGATGATTATGAGCAATCAGAAAAATTGATGGATATAGTAGAAGATTTACAATGCAATTGCCGAGTTTATGAAACAACGAGAGGTAAACACTTCTTATTTAAAAACATAGATTCGATGGGTGAGATCATCTTAGATAAATGTGGGATTAATAAGACGTTGGCATGCGGCATAACAGCTGATATAAAAGTTGGCTGCAAAAATTCATACTCAGTCCTTAAATACAATGATGAAGAAAGATTCATCTTATATGACATCGAAGAGGATGAGGAATATGAATCACTCCCAAAGTGGTTGCTGCCAGTTTATACAAGGATGAAATTTTTTGAGATGGAAGCCGGCGATGGTAGAAACCAGGCATTATTTAACTATATTCTTACACTACAATCAAATGATTTTAGTGTAAAAGAATCAAGGGAAGTTCTCAGGATCATCAATAAATATATCCTGAAGAATCCACTTAGTGAGGAAGAGCTTGACACATTATCAAGAGATGATGCTTTTAAAAAACCCATTTTCTTTAAGAAAAATTCATTCTTATTCGATAAGTTTGCTACTTATTTAAAGAATGTGAATCACATCATTAAGATTAACGGTCAGCTGCATATCTATAAAGATGGTATCTATGTGGATGGAGTAAGGGAAATAGAAGCCCAGATGATAAAGCACATTAGTAATTTGAATCGAACGAAACGAACCGAAGTATTGAGCTACCTTGACATTCTGATCAATACTGATGTGCCAATGAGTCATGCGAATTATATCGCGTTCAACAATGGTATTTATAACATTGAGACTGATACACTGGAGCCATTTACACCTGAGATTGTAGTCACCAATAAGATCGAATATGATTATGACCCTGACGCATATTCCGAATTGACGGATAAAACATTGAATAAGTTAGCGTGTCAAGATGAGAATATCAGAATGCTTTTAGAGGAATGCATCGGTTATTGTTTCTACAGACGAAATGAGTTACGAAAATGCTTTATATTAACCGGTGAAAAAGAGAATGGAAAATCAACCTTTCTTTCTATGATTGAGAATTTACTCGGAAGAAAGAATATCGCATCACTTGATTTGAAGGAACTTGGAGATCGATTCAAAACGGCAGAGTTATTCGGAAAGCTTGCGAATATTGGCGACGATATTGGTAGCGAGTTTATTCCGAATCCGGCAGTATTTAAGAAATTAGCTTCAGGAAACCCGATCAATGTGGAGCGAAAAGGGAAAGACCCATTTGACTTCTCTAACTATGCGAAGCTGCTATTCTCTGCAAATGATATTCCTCGAATTAAAGATAAATCGGGAGCGGTGATAAGTCGATTGGTGATTATTCCATTCGATGCGAGATTCTCGCCGAATGATCCTGACTTTGATCCTTACATCAAATATAAGTTGATACAAGAAGAACCGATGCAATATTTGATCAACATTGGGATACAAGGACTTAAGCGAGTATTGAAGAATAGAAAATTTACGTCATCTGCGAAGGTAGAAAAGGCATTACAAGAATATACGGAGAATAATAATCCGATTTTATTATTCTTCAAAGAAGATGTAAAAATCGAAAATGAACCAACAAAGAATGTGTACAAAAAATATAACGAGTTTTGTATTGCAAATAGTTTCAATCCAATGAGTAATATCGAATTTAGTAAACAGGTGAAAAAATACTTGGATTATGAAATTACTGATAAAACTATCAAAGGAAAGAAATATCGTATATTCGTGAAAAAGGAGTGATGAATTATGGTTGACGTGGCTCTTGCATTTATTTGTGGAGTATGCTGCGGTGCGATGATAGGTTTGTATGTGATCGTATGCGTAGATCGTTTAAAGAAGGATTGATCATGATTATTTATCCATGTAAATCTTGCCCGAATATAGGTTGTGGAACACATCACGATGAATGTCAAGCATATCAAGATTTTGTAGCAGAACGAGATAAGATAAGTGAAAATAAAGTCAAGAAAAGCGGTTGTGTTCCATATGTAAATCGGAATACTGCCCGTTACAGAAGCAACCATATATTTGACACGCACAAAAAATAAGAAAGGAGAATAAAATGCCGATTAAATTAACCCGGAGCTTAAGTCATTGGCTATTTGTAAATTATCCCGAAAGTTTGCCATTGATTTCGCTCGGCCATTTGGAATTGCTTACGGATGAAATGTGGGCCGAGTATTTAGAGTGGTGTAAAACTGATGAAGGAATGGAATACCTCAAAGGCGGGAGCAAATATAAGGAGTAATAAATTATGAATAATGAAAGATTTAATAAAGTCGTCAAAGACCAATTAAGTTATTGTAAGAAATTGTTATTGACCAAAGGGCAAGAATATTCACCGGAGGAAATGGTAGAAGACCGATTGCATCAATTTAAGGTGGCCGCTGCTATGCAGGATTGTAGTCCAAAAGAAGCTCTTGCTGGAATGATGGCGAAACATACAATTTCTATTTTTGATATGTGTCACAGTAAAGATTTTAATTATGAAAAATGGGAAGAAAAAATTACGGATCATATTAATTATTTGTTATTGTTAAAAGCAATTGTGGAGGAAGAAACAGATGAAAGATATTCAAGTGAAAGTGCTTAATCCGGAAGTTATAAAGAATGCTGAGAAAATGACAGTATTTGCAGCAAGACTTACACAGCGTGGCCATAAATTAAAATCTATGGAAGATGTCATGGATTTATATGAAAAAAATTATTCTCCAAAATTACTGGAGGGCCTGACATTATTACCGCATCCAACGATCCAGAAATTTGCAGCCATTAATGTGGTAGTGGTAGGCGCAAGCCGGCGGTTTCTGGCTCAGATCACAAGACATCAAAATGAAGTAAAATTTATGTCGGCATCCCTTCAATATTCAGATTATTCTGATAGTAGTGATTTTTGTATTCCGTATGAAATAACAGAAAAAGGTAAGGATTATGAATTTGATTATATTGAAATATGCGGAGAAAGTATGATCGGCTATAAAGATGCCATTGAATCCGGAATCGATCATGATGCAGCTGGATATATGGCACCTCAAGGTCTTCGAAATATTTTAGTTATTTCAGCAACACCTTATCAGTGGAAACATATGATCGCGCAAAGAATTTGCCGGAGAAATACAAAAGAAACAAGATACGTGATGTTGAAAATCTGGGAACAGCTTTATGAATTAAGTCCGGAATTATTTGGGCAAATGACAACTGGACCTAGTTGCATGCAAAGCAAATGTAATGAGGGGAAGATGTCTTGTGGTAAAATTATCAAAAAAGATATGACACCGACTGAGATTTTAAAAGAAGATTTTCCGTTGTTATATGGAGAAAGGACAAAAAATGAAAATTAAAGTTTTAGATTTTGGATATGAGAAACTGCCGTTCAGGGCACATTATAACGATGCAGGTGCAGACGTATACGCTTGTTTTCATAACAACGTAAAGAGAATTGCAATATGGCCACACGACACGGCAAAAATTCCTTTAGGGTTGGGGTTGTGTATTCCTGATGGATATGCTGGATATGTATTCCCTAGAAGCGGGTTGAGTAGTAAGGGTATTACATGTGAAATTCCTCCTGTTGATTCAGGCTATCGTGGAGAGATTCACGCGATTGTACATAATGGAACAAATGAAAAGATATTCATTAACAATGGTGATCGTATCGGACAACTGGTTATTACTCCTATAGTAGTTGCAGATTTTGTTACAGAAATGGGTGACGAAAGGGGTAGTGATGGATATGGTTCGAGTGGAATGCGGTAAATACATAGATTAAGCTATTTTAGAAAGCAACTTAAGTCAAGATGAATTCAAGATAAGTCAAGATGAAGTCTAAAAAGTCAAGATGAACGTGCTAATTTAAGTCATTTTAGTGGCTGTAGTGGGATGAAAATAAATTATCTGACAATTTAGTAAAATTCATCTTGACTTTCAGACTATTCCCGAAAGCCTTGCAAACACTGGCTTTCGGAGCCTATACAACTATAGTGCAATTCAAGATAAGTCAAGATGAATTTCTTGATCTTGAATTGACTCAAAGGCTTGCTATTGCTGGCTTTCAGAGCTTTCAAGTCGTCAATTCAAGATACTTTTTATTTTTTTATGTTCAAAGGTAAATCAACTCAAATTTTTGATGTTTTTTAAATATATATAATATATAGTAGTATATCTTGAATTGATGACTTTTAATAGGGGTTTTACCAAAAGGAAGTGATTAATATGTCCGAATATGATATTAAGCAAATTATTAATGATACTGTAAATAACACCGTGTTAAAACTTAAGATGGCGGGACTTATGAAGGATGGCAGAAAAACGGCATATGAAAAGACAGAAGAATTATTACGTAATTATAATGCGTTTAAAAAATCCGATCAACCATACACCGTTAAACTTGTAAAAAAGATCGATGCAGCATTAAATACAATAAAGGATGATATTTATTATAATGTAATTTCAATGTATTATTTTGAAGGTGAAACAAGAGAAGTGATCGCGGAATATTTTAATACCACAGTAACAACCATATCACGAAATAAAACAAGACTAATTAATAAGATCAAACCTATTTTATTTAGTGATGACGTTATATATGAACTTTTTCTATGAATGAGAAAAGAACCTTATGGCTCTTTTTTATTGCAGTTTTAGTTGTATAGCTTTAAAAAGCTCTAAATTGACAATTTAGAGCTTTTTTTATTTAGATAGAGAAATACTCACTCGAATAGATAAAATTTGAATTTGATATAGATATGAAGACGATTTAAGCATCCGAACAATCATTTTTATATCAGTTTTCTTTTTTATTATTCTGTACGTCACACTATACGTCACACTATGCGCATGTAACTTCTTCCAAATTCGATTTAAAATATAATTATGAAAAAATATTGATTTTAGTTATTTGAGGAGGTAATAATATGGGACAGTTACAGGAATATATCAAACCTGAATTGCTAGTGCTGATTCCAGTGCTTTATTTCGTAGGAATAGGGTTGAAGCAAAGCAAAGTGAAAAATAAGTATATCCCTTGGATTTTAATGGTGAGCGGAATAGTGCTCAGCACTTTGTATGTACTTGGTACATGTGGAATTACAGCGGTTGCAATATTTACGGCAATCACGCAGGGTATCTTATGCGCAGGCGCTTCAGTGTATGTCGATCAGCTGATCAAACAAACAAACAAAGCAGAATAATTTCGGAGGTGAAAGAATGCCGTCAGAAATTATTGTAGGTTTATTATCGTTAGCAGGTACTTTATGTGGAACATTTGCGGGTATTATTACAAGCGCAAAATTAACAGCTTATCGAATTGAGCAGCTTGAAAAGAAAGTAGACAAGCATAATAATTTTGCGGAACGTATTCCTGTTATTGAAAACAATTTGAAAAGTGTATGGCATAACATTAATGAGATTAAAGAAGAAATAAAGGAGGAGCATAATCATGAGCAATAGCAGCCTTGTAAATTATGTAAAAATTTCGCCGAATAGGACAAGTCCGAGACGAAATAAAATCGATCGAATTACGATCCATCATATGGCCGGCAATCTTACAGTTGAGACGTGTGGCAATGTATTTGCACCGAAAAGTAGGCAAGCAAGTAGTAATTATGGTATCGGTTCCGATGGCCGTGTAGGTATGTATGTAGAAGAGAAAGACAGATCTTGGTGCAGCTCATCAGGAGCAAATGATCATAGAGCAATTACTATTGAGGTTGCTGATAATGCTGCCGGACCTGGTTGGGGATGCTCTAGTGCAGCTATGGCGAAGTTGATTCTTTTATGTGCAGACATTTGCCGTAGAAATGGTATTAAGAAATTAAATTATACTGGAAATACAAACGGCAATCTTACATTGCATAAATGGTTTGCAAGTACAGATTGTCCTGGGGCATATCTTGAAAGCCAGATGTCTAAAATTGCTTCAGAAGTAAATAAGCTATTAGCGAGTGGAGCGACATCATATACTTGGAATGGAGCAACGACAAGCAGTGGAAGTACATCTGCGGCTGCACCAGCAGTAAAGCCTACGACAAAGTCTAGCGGAAGTGACTGGGTTAGAAGATTACAGAGAGAATGTAATGCTCAGGGTTTTTCCAAGCAGGTTGTTGACGGTATTCCGGGAAAGAACACTCTGGCCGGTTGTCCAACCTGTGGAAAAGGGGCAAGAGGTAATATCACAAGACTGATCCAAGAGAAATTAAATACTCTCGGATATAACTGTGGAAAAGTCGATGGTATCTTTGGTGGTGGAACACGTGCTGCTGTTATCGTATTCCAGAAAGTAAAGGGTCTTTCTACTGACGGTATTGTTGGTCAGAATACATGGCGTAAATTATTAGGATTATAAACGGGTGGTAATATGGCAGAAAAACGAAAGCGTGGTAAACCTCGCAAATATGATGACTATGTAAAACCATATCTTCCGCTTATTTCTGAATGGTGCCGAACAATGACAGAGCAACAAATCGCTGAAAAATTGGGTATCGCATATAGTACATTTAATCAGTATAAAGTTGATTATCCAGAAGTGAAGGAAGCTATTAAAAAGGGAAGACAGAACCTTGTTGCTGAGCTCAAAGGTTCTCTTATTAAGAAGGCAAATGGATATGAATATACGGAAAAGAAAGTAACGACTGAACATGTTAAATGGCCGGATGAAATGTATGAGGCTTTGATCGATGCGGGATTTACTCCTCAGCAGATTGCAAGCAGTCGAATCGTAAAGACAGAGGTTGCACATAAGAAAATGGCACCTGATGTTGCTGCTATTAATCTGGCATTAAAGAACTACGACAGAGAAGACTGGGCAAATGATCCTCAAATGTTGGATATCCGTAAGAAAGAGTTGGAACTTAAGGAAAGACAGATAGAGAATAACGAGTGGTAAGATGCGGTATACATTATCAAACTTCTATAAATCGAATGAATGGTATGATCTTACTCGGCTGCTTAAATCAGAAAGAGTAAATGAGAATGGTGATCTGATCTGTGAATACTGTGGTGAACCTATCGTCAGAGCATACGATTGTATTGGTCATCATACTATTGAGCTTGATGATAACAATGTGAATGATGCGATGATTAGTTTGAATCCTACATTGATTCAATTAGTTCATCATAAATGTCATAACCGAATACATAAGAAGCTCTACACTGGTGAGGATGTAAGACAAGTTTATCTGGTCTATGGTTCTCCGCTCAGTGGTAAAACTACCTGGGTAAACGAGGTACGGAATGCTGGTGATCTTATCATTGATATGGATAACATCTGGCAAGCAGTGAGTGGCTGTGATAGATATGAGAAGCCTAAGAGATTAAATGCTTGTGTGTTTGGTGTTCGCGATTATTTGCTTGAGTGTGTGAAGTACAGACGAGGTAAATGGTTGA
>ULLG01019500.1_pt1 | contig 32897 bp, 25 predicted proteins | sample 1951341 | NCBI WGS metagenome assembly ULLG01 (sample SAMEA4835519, study PRJEB28245) | human gut metagenome | biome: gut microbiome; material: fecal sample | place: Denmark | collected 2008 | reverse complement strand
AGAGAGGGTTTGCCGGCCGGTTCTGCTGAAGAACAGCGTGATTCTCAGAACGGTGCTGTCGGTTTGGATGTTTCCGTAAAGCAGGAAAAGAAACCGTCGCCGCGGATGGAAAAGCTCCGGGCATATTATGCGCAGCTCGGACGGGCGCGGGAGATGATGGAAAAGGAGCTGGAGGCTGCTCTGTCCGGTTCTACAGTTGAAGGCGAGGTTGAAGCCAAGCTTTATGAGTTCAGCCACTCGTGGCGCTCAATTGCCGATGAAATCAGCAAATATGACGATTTGAACGGGCGGCGCAAAAATCTGGCGGACGGGGAATATCATGTCGGTCAAAATATGGTCGGGATGGATTTTTCAGGGCAAAATTTGGCGCATGCCGATTTTTCCGCAGCGAATTTACAAGATGCCAATTTTAAAGATGCGGTATTGACCGGAACAGACTTTACCGGGGCGGATTTATCCGGGGCTGATTTGTCCGGGGCGGATTTAAGCGACTCTATTTTTGCCGGCGCTAAGCTGAAAGGTACCAATTTTACCGGCGCCAACATGGAAGGCGTCATTTTGCGCGATGCGGACATTGAGGATGCGATTTTAATCGATATCCGGATGGACGAACTGGCGATAGAAGAATTGCAGGCATTGGTGGAATATCTGGCAGTGTATTATCCGCATAAGCTTAATTTGCGCCGAATTAACCTGTCGCTTTTGGATTTGAAACGAATTGACCTGCGGCAGGTCAGCCTGAGAGGCGTTGACTTTACCGGGCTTGACTTTACCGGGGTTAATATCATGGAATTGGATTTGAGCGAGTGCATTATTACGCCGCAACAGATTGCACAGGCGTTGGGACGGGTTCCGAATGCCGATGAGCTTAAAAAGATTCTGGCGCCGAAAAACCGTAAAAAAGCCAAGCGTTTTTATATTGATTTTTCCGAGTTTCTGAGTAACGGGAGGTTTACAGGCTGGATTGATTTGACTAAAAACAGCATTAGTACGGATCAGCTGGTCAAGGCTTTTTTGAAGATTAAAAACACTATAGCCAAAAAACCGGAGGAGAAAGACGAAGTTATTTTTGAAAAGGCTAAAGCATTTCATGCCGAACGGCTGGAAGAAGAACGCAAGGCTTATAATGAAGAGCAAAAGAAAAATATAGAAGAGCGCAAGCAGAAAATGCTTGAAGAGCAGCAGGCCGGGCAGGAAAGGGCTTCTCGTGACGAGAAGTATGTTCCGATTAACGTTAATCTCGGACGCAGCAGCAGGGAGTAAGCCGGGAAGAATGCAGGCGCATCTGCCTGAAGAAGTATGCTGTAGGCCTTTTTCATAAAAATGCTGTTGCAGAAAATGTGCATAACGGGAAAGGCGGCGGCTGTAGAAAATGTGAGTAGCAAAAAAGCGGCGGTCGCGTTAGAATGCAGCCGCAAAAACAGGCAAGAAAACAAATATCACAACAAAATTAACCGAATTTAAAGCAAACGCGGCGTATACATAATTATTCTTAAAAAACATACAGGGGAATGGTTATGATGCGCGGGCTGGGTTTGCTTTTGTTTTCGTTGATTTTGCCGTTGGAATGTTTTGCCGGAGAGGTTAAAAAACTGCCTCAGCCGGATAAAAGTTCGGAATTGATGCAGTTAATAGATAACAGACAGTCGGCTCGTTCATACAGCAGCAAGGATATCAGCGAGCAGACGCTCAGCGATTTGCTGTGGGCATCTTTCGGTATTAATAAAAAGGGAACCAGGACTATCCCGACGGCAAAGAATGAGCAGAACCTGAAAGTTTTTGTGGTCTATCAAAACTCTATCTGGGCATACGATGCGGCGGCAAATTCGCTGATTAAAGTCAGCGATGAAGAAATCAGCAGATATATTGCCAAGCAGGATTTTGTTAAAAACGCTCCGGTTAATCTGATTTATGCCGGGAGCGACCAGATAAATTCACCTTTTCATGCCGGTGCCGCTGCGCAGAATGTTTATTTATATGCAACGAGTAAGGGGTTGAATACGATTGTCCGCGGTTATATTGACAAAGACGAGCTTAAAGATAAACTGCGATTGAATCGGGATGAGTTTGTGATTATGAATCAGGTTATCGGCTATCCTGAAAGTTAGATGCCGATTGTGGTTTGAGTTTGTGCCGGGATTTTTTTCGCACAAGTAAAAAAAGTGCTTGCCAAATATAAAAAAAGGTTATACAAAGCGGTGCAACGGACAGATGACCGAGAGGCCGAAGGTGCACGATTGGAAATCGTGTGTACCCCCAAAGGGTACCGTGGGTTCGAATCCCACTCTGTCCGCCATTTTGATTAAAAAGACGCTGGTTTACAGCGTCTTTTTTCGTATCCGGCGGAAATGCAAGCTTTGCCGGCAGTTGACTTTGCCGAAATGACTATGGTAAGCTCCAATTACCAACAAAAACGCAAAATTTCCCGCAGTTACATACATTGCCGATTTTTGCAGAGTCACTTAGTGGAAGAAAGGAAATAGAATGACAACAGTTATTTTTGACACCAATACTTATCGGCGAGTTTTAACACCGAATGAATATTCTGAAGATAAAAATATTATTTATTTACAGAAAATTCATACTGCATTAGTTGAACGAAAAATAACAGGTTTTCTAAGTGAAACGATATTTACCTTGGAAAGTATAGAGAAAAAACATCGAAAAGAATATTTGAGTAAATATTCTCCTCAAAGTACTGTAGAAGAAAAAGTACGAGATGATGGAACAATATGTATATCAATAACAATCAGTCCCGAACAGCGTAACATACCCAAGTTAGACCATAATAGAATAAAATATTTAGAAGAGGCCAGAAAACTTGGAATTAAAATTATTAAATTTCCGAGAATAGCTGGTGTTAAAAGTGCAATTTCTGAAGAGTATTTTGTTAATGAGTTAGATGATGAAAAATTATACAATAAACACCATGAAAAAACAGCTAAGTTAGCAACTCAGATAGAATCTAAAGGGTTAGGGATGGGAAGAATAAAGAATTTGGGTGCTTCATATGCGACGTGTCCTGAATTTTGGATTAAAGGGATAGATAAGGCGACAACTAAAGCTGTAGCTAAAGCAGTAGCAGAATGGGCAGATGGAGATTCTGTTGCAATATGCTATGGTCATGATATTGATTATTTTTGTACTGAAGATGAAGGTAAAAATTGTGGTTCTGATTCAATTTTATCTCCTGCTAATAGGAAATGGTTACAAAAAGATTATGGGGTAAATATTGTTAGTCTGGAAAATTTATGTGAACTTTTAAATCTTTAACATCTTTTCCTGCTCCTCGAAGCTAAGGTTTTTAGAGGCGATATCGAAGAGGGTTTGCAGGTTGACGGTTAAAGTGCCGCTGAGAAGTAGGTTGACTATTTTTGGAGATAGATAAGCAAGGTTTAGGTATTTGTAAATGGTGCGCTTGGAAATGTGTTCTTGCTTAGCGATGTTATCGGTTGGTATACCGCATTCATAAAGTTTCTTATACCGCCAAGCGTAGGCGAATGCTCGGACGATGAGGTGGTTGTTGTCATTAACACTCATCAGCCCAACTTTACCGGCATTATAGACATTGCTTGACAGTCCGCGGTTGATGACCACCTGTTTTTCGTAGATAATTTGGTTGTTGGCAATATCGGCAATAAATTCTAACGGGTTATTGTTTTCGTTTAGCGAATCGCTGGTGTAGGCCGAGAGGATTATCGGATCGGTATTAAAAAAGAAGGTCAGGCAATCATTTTGATAGATGATTTTGTTAATGAAGTTGCGGACAAAACTGCGTTGTGCGAAGTAGTCCATATCGGTAAAGTTTATCAGTTTTAGAGCCATTGCGCTGTCTTTGTTCAGTCCATTAAGATTACTGTTAAGAATTTCAATTATGGCCTGTTTGGCGAGCTTATCAATTTGCTCTGTCGGCAGGAATAAACCTTTTATTGCGTAATAATGTCGTTTGGTGGCTTTCTTTTTGCTGTTGGCCTGATTAGTAAAAATGGTGCCATTGGCATCAAATAGTTTTCCGGTTAGCAGATTATTGTTTCGACTCCTTGTATGATTGGTACAGTTGTCATTTTCTTTGAGCTTGGCTTGCACCTTTTCCCACAGATCTTTTGATATGATGGCCTCATGCTGTCCTTTGAATGCTTGTCCAGTGCGCTTATTCTCAATCATGCCAAGGTATAATTTTTCATGTAATAAGCGGTGGAGCGCTGATATTCTGAAAGGCTTACCGCCTCTTTGTTCGCCTTTGTTGGTTACCCAGCCTTTATGTTTGAAGCCTTTAATTTCAGCAAATTTCTCAAGTTCTGCCAATGAACTGCACTGTAGATAGCCTTCAAAAATATTGCGAACCTGTTCAGCTTCAACCGGATTAATGACCAGTTTTTTGTCTTTAATATCATAGCCAAGTTTGGGAACACCGCCCGTCCATAAGCCTTTGGCCTTACTGGCGCGGATTTTATCACGGACACGTTCCGAGGACACCTCTCGCTCGAATTGAGCAAAAGACAGCAGCACATTTAAGGTTAGCTTACCCATAGAGGTTGAAGTATCAAAGGCTTGGGTGATTGAGACAAAGCTGCAGCCGTATTTATCAAACTCCTTCATCATATTATGAAAGTCCATAATGGAGCGTGATAAGCGGTCAACCTTATAAACCACCACCGTTTGAATTAAGCCGTGGCGGATGTCCTCAAGCATCTGTTTTAGAGCCGGACGCTCCATGGTGCCGCCGGATATGCCGCCATCGGTGTAGGTTTTGAAATATTCCCAGTTGTTAAAGGCTTGAGACATAATGTAACTGCGACAGGCGTCTTCCTGATTATGCAGCGAGTTAAACTCAAGCTCTAAGCCTTTTTCGGTAGATTTGCGAACATAGACTGCACAGTTTATTCTAACCATGAGCCGCCTCCTTTAATGCCCGTTTGTTATTTAATCCGAAGAAGTCATAACCGGAGACCTTTATGCCGCAGATTTCTTTAGCGATGGCCGATAAGGTTTTATAATGCTGCCCGTTGTAGATAAAATCGTTGGCTTCCGCGATAGTGACTTTATACTGTCGGCCAAGGTAGGTTTTAATGATTTCGGTGCCTAGATGCAGGTTGTATTTGGTTTTATAAACCTTAACCATGCACTCATCGGGGTTTTCGGCGTATTTATCCAGTTTGCTCAGATGTTTGCGTTCAATCTTAAGATTGGCGTTTTCGCAGGCGATATAATACCACAGCGCGCGAAACTGCCGTTCATAGGGACTGTTATGATACCGCGCCCATAGTTCAGCTTGTTTTTGGTGATTTAGCCTTTTTAATTCTTCTGCGCTTTTCGGCAGATAAATCTTCTTTTTCATCGGTCAACTCCTTGTTTTTCCATATCTTGTAAGCTCAGTAACACTTACAAAGAGTGATAAGTCAAGTCTTATCTTGCATTTTTTTGATATTTAAATGCTATATTTTTAGAAAAATATATTGACTCTTTTTGTTTTTATTGATGTATAAATGGTATTGCAATGAAATCCAGAGGGTGAAATGACTTATATTCGATTTGAAAATTATGGAAAGGGAGCCGCTCCGAAAGTATCTATATCAAAAATCGGACGTCTTTCGTTTAATGAAATGGCTGAGAAGAAATTTGGTTTAAGTAAATACCGTTTTGTATCTTTGCTTTTTGATGAAACAGAAAATAAAATAGGGGTGGAGTTTTTTGAAAAAGAGGCTCGATCCGATTTGTTAAATATCCAATTTAAGCCTCAATCTGGTTTTTACATTTCAATTCGGGCTTTTTTACGTTTTTTTCAGATAGAAATAAAGGAGACGGCTTTTTATGATGTATCAAAAGAAAAAGAAAATTTTTTGGTTGTTGATTTAAACAGCAAAAAAATTCGGCAAAGCCGAAAATAAAAAAGTGCCGCAGGTAATTACACTTGCGACACTTCCATCGGAAGGTATTTATACCCACCAATCTAGACAATTGAGAGTATAATCACGCCTTCCATAAAAATCAACTTAAATTTATGGAGGTATAAATGCTTAATTCCATTAAGATTGACTATGTTAAAATCGGGGAATTGCGGGAGTATTCTGAAAACCCAAAGATTCACGAAGAGAAACAGATCCAGCAAATTGCTAAATCGATTAACAAATTTGGGTTTACGAATCCGATATTGGTTGATGAGAAAAGTGAAATAATCGCCGGTCATGGGCGTTTGCTGGCAGCACAGCTGTTAAAATTGGAAACAATTCCGATAATTCGCCTTACACATCTTTCTGAACCGGAAAAACGAGCCTATCGAATAGCTGATAATCGTCTCGCTGAGAATGGGCAGTGGAATGTGGAATTGTTGAAACTGGAATTTTCAGAAATTGAAAAATTGGCTCTGAATTTGGAAGATGAGTTAAATCTGGATATTACCGGATTTGATTTTAAGGAGATCGATGTTCTTCTGGCTAAAGACAAACCTAACGAAAAAGCGGATGATAAACTTAATTCCGTTCCGTATGTAGCGGAAAATGAAATCGTCAGCCAGCATGGCGATGTCTGGCTGTTGGGAAAACATAAGGTTATCTGCGGAGATGCATTAAAAGAGGAAACATATCAGCGTTTGTTTCATGATGTTCATGCGAATATGGTTTTTATTGATCCGCCGTACAATGTTAAAATTCAAGGACATGTTTGTGGTGCAGGGCAAACAAAGCATAAGGAATTTGCGTTTGCTTCCGGTGAGATGGATGAGGCTGAGTTTACCTCTTTTTTGAAAACGACCATGAAAAATATCTCGAAATACTCTGCAGAGGCCTCTGTTCATTACATTTGCTTAGATTGGCGACATATATATGAGCTGCTTTCCGCTTCTCGAGATGTCTATGCTAAAATGCTGAACATGATCGTTTGGTGTAAGAAAAACGGCGGAATGGGAAGTTTTTATCGTTCGCAGCATGAGCTGATTTTCGTTTTTCAGAACGGCAAAGGCTCTCATGTTAATAATGTGGAATTAGGCAAACACGGTCGTTATCGGACTAATGTCTGGCATTATGCCGGTGTTAACAGTTTTGGTTCCGAGCAGAAAAATCTCAAAATGCATCCAACTGTTAAGCCTGTAGAGTTAGTTCGTGATGCGATTTTAGACGCATCAAAACGCGGTAATATAGTGTTGGATGCGTTTCTTGGTAGCGGAACAACACTGATTGCGGCTGAAAAGACCGGACGTATTTGTTATGGAATTGAGTATGAGCCATTGTATATTGATACGATTATCCGCCGATACTATGAATTAACCGGAGTATGGGCGGTGCGCAAAGATGACGGTAAACCTTATAACAAATTGCTTAAGGAGAAGAAAAATGTCTGATGTTGGGTATGGAAAACCTCCTTTGCATAGTCGTTTTCAAAAGGGAAAATCAGGCAACGCCAAAGGTCGGCCGAAAGGTTCCTGCAATACGTTAAAACTGCTGAACGATGTTTTGGAACAAAAAATTACAATCACTCAAGACGGTAAGCAAGTAAAAATATCTAAGAAACTTACGATGTTAACCAGCTGGTCAATGCGGCCGTAAAAGGTGAGATTAAGGCTATTGCCGCGCTTTTTCTCTATTTGTTGCAAATTGATCTTAAGGAAGAAGAAAAACAACAGGCTTTGAAAGCCTTGAGTTCTAGCGACCAAAGTATTGTTGAAAATTTTATTAAAAAAATTAATGAGGAGAAAAATCATGACTGACAGAGATGTAATGAAAATAGTTATACACTTATTAAGCGCTGCGACAAATCAGTTTAGCTTAGCGCCTAAAGATAAAGCAATTTGTAAAGAATGCGCTGAAAAGTTAAATCAGCATTTTTTTGGAAAAAAGGCAGCTTCTTATTCCGCAGATGCAAAAAAGAAAATTATTAATCTTTCTGTTGCGACAACTCAAAAGTTCTCTATGAGTGATTCTTTGAAACAAAATCTTTGGTTGGACGCTAATGAAACCAGAAAAGAGGCTGGTTTAGATGAGGATGAATTTTTAATGGAGATGATTAATGACATCTTCTTTGGCTGATTTACAGGCAATATTGCGCTGGCATTTTGCGAGCTTTGTTGAAAAGTGTTTTCAAGAAGTTTCAAACAGCGAGTTTAAAAGCAACTGGCACATTGATTATATTTGTCAGGAGCTTGAAGATATGATGAGCGGTAAGAATCTGCGGCTGATTATCAATATTCCGCCAAGGAATCTAAAATCTATAATTTGTTCGGTTGCTTTACCGGCTTTTATTCTCGGACATGATCCCAAGGCAAATATAATTTGCGTCAGTTATAATGATGAACTGGCGGAAACATTGGCGGGACAATGCCGCGCCGTGATGAGCAGTTCTTGGTATCGCGATTTGTTTTCCCGAGCAGCACTTTCTGTTGACAAAACTGCAGTTAATGATTTTCAGACGACAGCAGGCGGCGGGAGATATGCCACTTCGGTTGGCGGTACTTTGACGGGGCGTGGCGCAGACTGGATAATTATTGATGACCCGATAAAACCCACAGACGCATTATCAGATGTTCAGCGTAAAAAAGTTAATGATTGGTACGGCAATACGCTTTATTCGCGCTTAAATGATAAACGCACAGGAAAAATTCTACTGATTATGCAACGGTTGCATTTGGATGATTTATGCGGGCATATTCTGAACCGTTCTCCGGATATCAGACATATTAAAATTCCGGCAATTGCAACGGAAGATGAGATATGGAAAATTAAAACCCCTTTGGGTGGATATAAGACGATAATACGCCAGAAAGGAGAGGCTTTGCATCCTGAAAGAGAGGATTTAGAAATTCTCCAAGATATTAAGCTTAACAGCGGCGAGTATCATTTTTGCGCGCAATATCAGCAGATGCCTATATCTCCGCAGGGAAATTTGGTAAAAAAAGAGTGGCTAAAATATTATTTGGAGATAGCGAATCCGATGAAAGAGCTGGTTATATCGTGGGATACAGCCAGTAAATGCGGCGATAATAATGCCTATTCAGCCTGCGTGATTATCGGGATTGACTATAATAATAAGTGGCAGATGTTGGATTGTTTTCGCGGACGTTTTGCTTTTCCAGAATTGTTACAAAAGGCTATTGTCTCCTTTGAACAGACAAAGAGTAAGTATAATCTTCCGGTTAAATTGTTGATTGAAGACAAATCATCGGGAACTCAGCTTATTCAGTCATTACACTGTCGCCGTGATATAGACGTTGTTTCTATTCAGCCTAGCAAAGATAAAGAAGTCAGGTTTGGCGCAGCTTCAGTTCATATTCAAAACGGAAATTGTTCTTTTCCCGCTGTTTACGGCAATAATTTTGAGATATTTTTTGATGAATTGCTAACTTTTCCGCAATGTGCGTTTAAAGATTTATGCGATGCTTTTAGCCAAGCAATTCTGTATCTGGCCGAGCATACGGAAGCTCCGCATATTTCACATTATGCCGCTACGGGTTTAAGTATACGAGATGGATATTATGTCGGACGCAATACTTCTTGCCCTCATCCTATGAGAAATCCGAAATTAGGACGCGCATATAGGCGCTAAGAAAAACTCCGCATTTTGAATGCGGAGTTTTTTGTATCACGAACGGATAAACTCGTTTAAAAACTTTAATAAAATTTCCTGCTGTTTATCATTTAAATGAGAGATTTTACTGATTAAAATTTCTTCAGGCTCTTTGATTTGGGTTCCTTCTTTAGAGATAACTGCACAGATGTCTATCCCGAGAGACAAAAGGATTTTGTATAAGGTATAGGCTTTGGGCGACTGCTTTCCATTTTCAATTAGATTCAACGATGAATAATCAATATCACTGTGTGCAGCCAATTCCTCACAGGATTTCTTTTCGGCATTTCTCATTTTGCGAATTGCCGTTGCAATGGCGTTTTTAAAATCTTCTTCTGATAACATAGCACATCCCCGATAAATATTTATTGGGAATGTACAATAATAAAATTATATAAACTATTGTGTGTGAGCAATTTAATTTTATTGACTTATTCCAATATGTATTTATCATGTTAAGTACCGAAACTATTAATGGGAGAAGTAATATGGCTTATAAATATGACGGTAAATATATTTTAGATGGTTCCAGAAAGTTGTATGAATTTGATGGCAAATACATAAAAAAATACTGCGGGGGTAAGTTGTATGAGTTTGATGGCAAATATGTAAAAAAATATTGCGGAAACAAACTTTATGAACTTACAGGTAGAGATATAAAAAAATATTGCGGTACGAGAATAGCCCAATATAAGGATTTGGGGGAAGCTTTTATTAAGGTCTTAGCTTTAGAAGGTCTGCTTTAGAATGGCAGTGCGAAGGTATTCAAAGGCGGATTTTCTGAATTTATTAAGGGAAACTATTGGAGATATTGATAGCTTTTATGCTCAAAATTTTTTGAATTATCGCGGAATAACCAGCGATACCAAAGAACGATATGAAAATATTGTGGCTGAATTTGTTTTGGAAAATTTGGCCGCTTTTAAAAATATCCGAGTTATTAATAGACTGTCTTCTTATAAAACAGATGCGCATGAACAATTAATTCCTGATGGTAACAAAATTAACGAGATTACAAAAGGAGCTGTTCGGCGGCAGGAAGAGTGGCTGGCGAAAAGTATGTATGGTAAAAACTATGAAAATCTGGGAAAAATTATAGATTTTCAGGTGCCAATAAAAAACACTCGCAACAATCTAGCTGGTAAAATTGATTTAATCTCATTTTCAGAAAGCAATGGAATCTTGTATCTGCTGGAGTTTAAGAAGCCCGATAGTAAGGAAACTTTGTTGCGCTGTATTTTGGAAGCATATACTTATTATAAACAAGTTAATTGCTCCAAACTCTTGAGAGATTTTGAACTTCCCATAGATAGTAAAATTATACCCGCAGCTTTAATTTACGAGCAAAGTTTTGCCGCCACTAGTTTAGGTGATTTATCTTTGCAAAAACTAAGGAGTACACTTGGGGTAAACATTTTTCTGATTAACGAAACAGGTTGGATTGACAAAGCATGAAATTGATAATCCATCGTGGAACCAATGAGATTGGCGGCAGCTGTGTCGAATTCAACAATGGCTGTAAGCGGATTGTTTTTGATGTTGGTTTACCCTTGAATGCGATTGATGAGGGGTTGGATATTAGTTGTTATAAGCCGAATATTTCTGGTTTGTTTGGCGAGGAAAGCGATATTGCCGCAGTATTTATCAGTCATGCTCATCCGGACCATTATGGGTTGCTTAGTCTGATTAATAAAAATATTCCTATTTATATGAGCAAAGCATCAGCAATCCTTTTGAAGAAAGTTGTGCCGCTATTAGGCAAAGAAAATTATGGGGATTTGAATATAAAAGAAATATCCGATGGCGAAGAAGTGAGAATCGATGATTTTAGTGTTCGAGCCTATGAAGTTGACCATAGTGCTGCGTCCGCGATGGCTTTTGAAATTTCGGTGGAGGATAAACGGATTCTTTATTCCGGCGATATTCGTTTTCATGGTCGGCGGGCATGGAGGAGCAGAAAACTTACGAGTAACATAGCATCGCCGGACTATTTATTGTTGGAGGGTTCCACTTTAGGACGAGAAAATCAAGAGCAACTGACGGAATATGATATTGAGAAGCGCTTAACAGAATTTTTTGCAGAACCTAAGTTATCGCTTATTGTTTTTTCGATGCAAAATATTGACCGTTTCGTGTCGGTTTATAAGGCTTGTGTGCGGCAGAACAAAATTTTGGTGCTTGACCCGTATAGCTGTGCAATTTTGGAAAATTTGCGGGAGATAAGCACCCATTTGCCGCAATTTGGCTGGAATAATATTCGAGTTTATTTTGCCGGAAATTCTATTACGCGCAAACTGGCGGAAAATGGAGATTTATATCGCTATAAAACGGCAAAAGTTACTTTTGACGAGATAGAGTCGAATCCTGAAAAGTATGTTGTAAAAGCCAATTTTGCTATTGCCGAAAAACTTTTTGAGAAATTTGGCACTGATAATATGCGGTTGATTTATTCACTTTGGACGGGATATTTGGATAAGCCCGGGTATTGGCATGACTTAAAAGATAAATTAATTTGCATACATACATCGGGACATGCCTGCGTTAAGGATTTACAAGATTTTGTAAGGGAAGTCAGGCCGAAATATATCATTCCAATCCATACGACATGTAAAAATAAATACGCAGATTTGTTTGAAGCTGATGTGGTTGCTTTGGATGATAATGAAAAAATGGAGTTGTAAATGGATAATAGGGAAGAAAGAAGTATTCATAATATAGAGGTCTATATTGGAGGTGGTGCCGCCCTGCTTGCAATTCTTGCGGGAATTTATCGTGCTGCGTTAAATGATTTTTCTCCAGATGCGGTATTAGAAGCTTTAATTTCTATATCAGAATTGATTGTTTCCGCTTTGGTCTTGCTGGTTGCAATTCGCAGTATTGTTCGCAATATGGGAAGAAAAGATTCATTTGATAATGTTCTAAAACAAGAAATTGATAATTGGGTAAATCGTAATCGTCCGCTGATTTCCGAAGATAAAGATTTTAGTAACGGTACACGCTATTTTATGTTGACTGACCATGAACATATTTTTGATATTGGCAAGGATTTATCAGATGAAAATTCTTATAAAAAAGGGCAGTTTGTCATTATTCCGAATACCTTTGGAAAAAATGATCAGCTAACATTTATTTTAAACAAGAGCACATTTTTAGACCGAGCAAAGGTTAATGAAACGAAAGTTGAAGCTGAACTAAAAATTCTGGCCTCTAAAATAGCAGCTTGCATTAATTCCAATTTCGGACAATATTTTGCCGCCTCCGCCGATAAACATCAGCCCAAAATAAATGTTATCTTACTGGAAGATTTCTCTTTACCTGAACAAGCTCGTAGCTTAGTAAAATGATCGACTATGTCATGACTCTATATATGGTTGCCGCGTAGAGTGATTTGATGTTAAGTTATTAAAAAAATAGAGTTATTTCTAGGCTTAAAAACTAACTTTTTAAAAGTAGTAACGAGTATTTTGACTGTCAACGGTATGGAATATACTTTCCTGAAAAAAGGAAAAGACAGCACGGATGTCATAGTTGTCAAAGATGTTGACCAATGGGGCAATCAGATAATCAATAAAAGCACTATTCTAAATAATATTGACGTTTCCTCAGCGTGTTGGTGGTATGTGAGATGATGTGGAGAAGATTAAACTTTTGTTGTTTATTAATAAATTTTCATATAATTTTTTATTAGATTATCTTTGGAGAAATATTAATGGTCAAAATAAATTTTGGTGAATTAGAAAATTCTGATTTAGTTGTCGATGCCATTTATGAAGGAGGAAATGTTGGTAACCTGCATGATGAAGTTTTGAGTAAATTATTAAAAGTTGGAAATTCAGGGGGAATACGTGTTTGTTTAAAAAGAGGTAAGATACGTAAGCCTGCTTACATTGTTTTATTTTCTACTACGAAAGAGACTGCATGGCCAGATGAATTGGATGAAAGTACAGGAATTCTCAGATATTATGGAGATAATCGTGAACCGGGTAAACTTCTGCATGACACACCTCGTAAGGGAAATTCTTATTTTCGGGATATTTTTCGTGATGCTGAAAATAAAGAGACAAGAAAGAATGTTCCTCCAATCTTTATTTTTATGAGAACAGGCAATGGAAGAGATATTCAATTTAAAGGGGTTGCTGTTCCAGGAAGGATTGGAAGCCAATTAACCCAAGATTTGTTCGCAGTGTGGCGGTCTAAAAATGGGCAACGTTTTCAAAACTATGAAGCATATTTTACTGTCTTAGATATTAACATTGTTAAAAGAGATTGGTTAACTTCTTTACTTGAAGACGTTAGTGATGATTTTCAGTATGCTCCTATTGAATGGAAAAGATATATAAAGTCTGGAATTAAGGCTATTAAGCCTTTGCAAACTGTGAATATTGATATTCCATCCAAATATGAGCAACTTCCTCATAGTAAGAATGATTTGGATATTTTACAGACTATAATTGATGCTTTTCCTAAAAATAAAGCATGTGATTTTGAAAAATGTGCAATTAGCATAGCTCAGATGTTTGATAAAAATTTTTTGGGTAGTTTTAGACAAACACAGCCTTCTAGAGATGGTGGAAGAGATGCTATCGGAAAATATCGAATCGGAACAAAAAATACATCTATTTCGTTAGAATGTGCTTTGGAAGCAAAATGTTATTCCTTAACGACATCTGTTGGAGTTAAAGACACTTCTCGTTTAATTTCAAGAATTAGGAATAAACAATTCGGTATCTTTGTAACCACAAGTTATATTGCTAAACAGGCTTATAGAGAAATTGTTGAAGATCAGCATCCTATTTTAATTATCACAGGTCGGGACATTGTTGAAATTTTAAAATCTACAGGTATTTCTACTGTTTCTGCTACAAAGGAGTGGATATGTTCTACTGTCAGTAGAAATTCTTAAGCTACTTTGTCTAAGGTTTTTACATCCAAAATGTTATCCTCAACAATAGCGTCTTTGATGTCGTAGTTTTTATCAAGCATAGCAATTAAACAGCGACCGATGTGATAACTTAAATTAACTGGTACTGCATTACCGATTTGTTTGTATTGAGCCCCCATAGATCCTTTAAATTCCCAAGTATCTGGAAAAGATTGAATCCTTGCATATTCTCTAATAGTCAATGGCCGAGTTTCTTCTGGGTGACATCGTTCTGTTTGTTTTTGTGCCGGTGCACAGGTTAGAGTTAGGCTGGGTTCATCCCAGGAAAGACGTCTTGCCATACCTGTTTTTCCTCCAGAAAGGTAAAAACTTCCTTTCATATATTCTTTTTGTAACCCTATCGGAAGATCTCGCCAGTATCCTCCCTCTGGAACCTGTGAGAGAATCTCAGCTTTTCTTTTAGGGTAGCTTTGTCCTTCAGATTTTGGGCAATTTTTTAATGCTGATCTTAAAGAAACGGTATAATTTTTTTCTTTGGGAAAAATGAAAGGTATATCTAAGTCTTTTCTAATTCCAATTATAATTAATCGCTCTCTTTTTTGAGGGACATCCAAATATTGTGCTCTAAGTACTTTATATCTTACATTATAACCAAGTTCCGTTAAAGTATTTACCATAGTTTGAAGCGTTCTGCCGTTATCGTGTTTTAATAATCCTTTGACGTTCTCACCAACAGCAATTTTGGGTATGGTTTCTTTAACACAACGAGCAAATTCAAAAAATAAGGTTCCTCTTGTATCTTCGAATCCCATACTTTTTCCAGCATAGCTGAAAGCTTGACATGGAAAACCGGCCTGAACGATGTCGACCTTATTTTTCCAAGATGTAAAATCTACATTATGGACATCAGCATGAATGATGTTTGTACCTTTAGGGAAATTATGTTTTAATGTTTCTATGCAGTTTTTATCAAATTCATTTAACAATACATGGTGAATACCAGCATTTTCAAAGCCTAAAGCTGTTCCTCCGGCTCCAGCAAATAATTCTATTGCAGTATAAGGGGATGGTGTTTTGTTTTTTAATACTTTAAATTCTGCTTCAGATTTGTCATTTAGTTTTTTTAGAAGTGCTTTTACTTCGTCTTCATCAAAGATTCTATGGTTTTTATCCGATCTTTCTGCTTTTATCAGGCCTTTTTTCTCCCATCTTCTGATTGTATCGATTGAAAGATTAAGTTTTTGGCTAACTTCATGGATAGATAACTGCATTGTAACACTCCTTGATTCAATAAAAGAACCATAAAATAACCCTTGCATATATGCAAGGGTTATTAGAATAGCTGTAGATAAGTTAAAATATCGTTATTGATTATATTTTTCTTCTATTTCTGTAGATAGCTGCCTAATTACATTATTTAATAATTCGGTTCCATCGACCTCTGTTGCAATAGACGCAATTTCATTTATTAATTCATCATAAAAGCTGGGATCCCCGGTTAAATGGTGCCAAAAATCTTTGCCGACATATACTGGATGCGAACGATCAATTGTCCGATACATTTGTGATAAATCATCACTTTTTCCATAAAAAACACCAACAATACAATCAATATCAGCATTAAATTCGCGTAAACCATTGGTGCGGGCTATACGACGAATAGATTCAAAATGATTTTTAATGGTTGTAATATCATCGTTATTAATGGTGTTAGGACCAGCTTTTATCTGGCAATATTTACGCCGTCCATCAAGTTGATCGACAAATTCAATGTCTATACCAGGCGTTGTGGATGCAAAACCACTAAGTACATCTTTGCAAAAAGCCTGCATTTGTGTACCGAACGTAGTGTTTATTGAGGTACCTAAAACCCTAGGATATACTAAAGCTTTTGCTATGCTAGAAGCGTCACAATTACCGAAAGCAAAATTTGCTAGATATTTTTCTAAAAAAGGATTCGGTTGAAAAGCTGATAATTTACCTAATCTTTCTGTATTCCTTTTATGATTATCAACAATTTTCTCTCTAAAAAAATCCTTTGCTTTTGCTAGTATTTCTCTTTTTTCTGCCTCAGTCATAGCTATTTCCTATGTTGTTTTTACTAATATATTGAAATTATACTGGCGATTATTGAAAACACAATCATTAAATTAGTTAAAAGAAAAATTCTTGACTCTATAGCAAGCATGCAATATAAAAAATATCAGCAAGCATAAAAAAGAGGTATAAATATGAATGTAAATCAAATTAAAGGTGGTAAGGTTAGAGCAAAAAAATTATCATCAGAACAACGTAGAGAGATAGCAGTAAAAGCGGCACAATCAAGATGGCAAAAAAGTGCTGCTAATGAAAGCAATTTTCCTAAGGCTCTATATACTGGAGTGCTTCCTATTGGCGATGTGGAAATAGATTGTGCTGTATTAGATGATGGTCGGAGAGTTTTAACCGCAACATCTATATTTAATGCTTTTGATCGAACTAGAAAAGGTATGAATTCAAGGCTCGAAATTGAAGGAACAAAAATACCTCCATTTTTGGCCGCAAAAAACTTAGAAAAATATATAACTTCAGAAGTTATTGAGAAAGCCACCCCAATCACATATATTGATGGGTCTATAGAAAAAACAGGTTATTTGGCTAGTATATTACCTAAAATGTGTGAAGTTTATCTCAATGCACGTAGAGACAACCAATTAACAGCTTCACAAAAGAAACTTGCAGAGAAATCTGAAATTCTATTAATGGCTTTTGCTCAAGTTGGTATAGATGCATTAATTGACGAAGCAACGGGTTACCAATATGACAGAAAACACGATGCATTAAGGATATTGTTAGCAAAATATATTGAAGAAGGTTTACAAAAATGGATTAAAACATTTCCGGATGCTTTTTTTGCTGAACTAGATCGTCTTTATAATAACGGAATCACTATTTCTCGTAAAAGGCCGATGTATTATGGAAACTTTATAAATAAATATGTGTATGAGCCAATAGAACACGGATATATAAAAGAAGAACTTAATAAGAAGAATATAAAAAAAGATGGAAAAAGAATTGCTCAGTTTCATAGGTGGTTAACTGAAGAGGGAAGAAATATCCTTATTTTACAGATTGGTAGGGTTTCAGCTCTTATGGAGATTAGTAAAAATATAGAGGCATTTAAAAGAAAAGTTGAAAAACAAAAGGAAATCTCTGTAGCTCCGTATCTATTTGAAGAGATGAATGAAATTGAATAAGTTTCATTCTCTTATGGGGGTGCATCATTAAGGGATTCCTACTAATGGGCAGAATATTTGAGGTTTAGATTTTTTCGAAGATAATGTGGAACGGATTATTAATAATATGGATGATATTGTGAAATATGTGCGTTTTCCAGACTGGCAGGATACAACAACCGGAAAACAAGAGATCAAAAAAGCCTTACGTAGTATCATCTGGATAAAATATAAAATAAAAGATAAAGACGTCTTCGATAAGGCATATCAATACATTGAGCAATATTACTAAATAAATTAAATGTTTAGTTTGATCATATTAGAAGTAGGGTAATGGTGTTTTTATGGAATTAACAGATCTTATTCAACATATCACATTAAATGAACCGCATTTTATGTGGTTTCTTGGAGCTGGTGCTCCTAGATCAGCAGGATTGCCAACTGCTTATAATATTATTTGGGATCTGAAAAGAAGATATTATGCATTACATGAAAATGTAGATATTTCAGAATTAGATATTACTAATGAATTTGTGCGAAAAAAGATTCAATTATATATGGATAATCGTGCCTTCCCTAAGGAAGATGCTGCTGAAGAATATTCTTTTTACTTTGAAAAAATTTTTGGTACAAATTATGATGAGCAGCGTCAATACTTGAAACGTCAATTGATAGATCAGCAATATCAGCCAAATATTGGTTATCGTATTTTGTCTGCTCTTCTTAAGATAAATAAAACAAAATTAGTTTTTACAACAAATTTTGACAATATGCTTGAAACCGCTTATTCTAATATTACCTCTTCGCATCTTAACTGTTATAATCTTGAAGGTTCTGAGGCAGCAGTAAATGCTTTAACGGATTCTAGTTTTCCTTTTTGCGTTAAATTACATGGAGATTTCCAATATAAAAGTATTAAAAATCTTGAAAAAGATTTGAAAAATAATGATGAAGAGCTAGAAAAGTGTTTTATTTCTGCCGCAACTAGATTTGGAGTAATTGTAACGGGTTATAGTGGTCGTGATGAAAATGTCATGATGATGTTCAATAAAGCTCTTGATGGAGTAAATCCCTTTCCTCGAGGACTGTTTTGGACAACTTCATCGAAAAATAATTGTCTTCTAAGTGTTAAACAATTAATAGAAAAAGCTCAAGCTAAAGGTGTTCAAGCAGAGATCGTAGAAGTAAATACATTTGATGATTTATTAATTAGATTGTGGAAACAAACAGAAGATAAACCTAAAGAATTGACAGATAAGATTCAAATAAAACAACTACAAGAGCAAGAACAGGTGATAAATCTATCGAAAGAATATAATTTTCCGCTAATTCGTTTGAATGCCTTTCCAATAATAAAATTACCATCAACATGTTTAAAAATATGTAATAGCAAATTTAAAACCTTTCAAGAGCTTCAAATTAAAGCAAAAGCAGTCAAAACATCTGCTATATTTACTAAAACGGCATCTGTTTTAGCATGGGGTGATGAAAATAATATAAAGAAAGTTATTTCCGAAATTTCAGAAGTAAAAGTTGAAAATTTATCTGAAGATCTTATTAGGTCCAGTACGCTTCTTAATAATTTTGTATATAGAGCTCTCGCATACGGGCTAAGCAAAAATCTTCCACTTATTATAAGGCAACGAAAAAATAATTTTTATTTGATTGTTGATTATAAATCGAAAGAAATTGCAAAATTATCAGAATTAAAAAAAATAACTAAGGAATTAGGTGGTTTTAATAAATATAGTTGGTCTGAATGTATAGAAATCAAGTTAGATTACAGGAATGATCAATTCTGGTTGGTTATTACACCAGATATATGGGTTGAACCTTATGACAAAAGAACAGAGATGACGGATTTTATTATAAATCGTAAAAAAAGGCGCTATAATCCAATGTATAATCAGTTGTTGGACGCTTGGAAAAATTTGCTGTTTGGAAAGGATATTAAAAGTTCTGTAAAAATTCGCCCATATGATTTTGATGATGATATTGCCAATCCTTGTTTTGTTATCTCTCCAATTACAGCTTTTAGTGGGAGACTTAAATGAGTAATTTACAATTTTCTCAAATTCCTCTTCATCAACATATTAATGAATCTGAATTGCTTTTTGCAAATAAAGGTACCTCTAATCACCCACTAAAAGGATTGTGCAAATATGGTCCTTATAGCTTAGATTTAAAATATCTATCTACAATATCTATTGCAACACTAACTATTTTTGAGCAGCAAAGTAAATTAGATAATCTTATCGAGGAACTTAATCAAACTCATGTTCCTGAAATAGCAAAAGATTATTATCCTACGTATGAAGGGTTTGATAAAGTATTTAAAACAAAGCTTATCAAAAGTAATGCCTTTTTTATTTTTAGCTCTGAAACTAACGATCTTGCAAAAAAAGGACATATTGAAGCATTAAAAGACGAAATTAAAAAGATGTTAAGTAAGATTTTTACGCAAAAACATAATTTTAATATCCTTTTTATTTACTTTCCAAAATCATGGGAGCACAGTTTTAGACCATTAGGATTTGATCTTCATAATTTTACAAAAGCGATTGCAGCTCCACTAGGGATACCGATTCAAATAATTACAGACAAAGCGCTTACACAAAAATGTAGAGCAAATGTTATGTGGGGTATAAGTGTTGCAATTTACGCTAAAGCAGGCGGAATTCCCTGGAAACTCAATATTTCTAGCAAAGATGAGGCTTTTATTGGTATTAGCTTCGCTTTAAAAAATACTACAGATGGTTCTTCTTATATTACTTGCTGTAGTCAAGTTTTTGATGCTAATGGTACAGGATTTGAATTTATTGCATATGATACGAAAGATTTTGAAATTGATGACATTAGCAAAAATCCATATTTAAAAGAACAAGAAATGATTGCGTTGATGTCTAAAAGTTTAGAAATTTATCAAAATACTCATATGGGAAAATGTCCTCGAAAAATAACAATTCACAAAAACATACCCTTTTCATCAGAAGAAGTGCAAGGATGTTTAGCGGCTTTTGGAGAGAATATAGAACTTGAACTTTTACAGATATGTAAATCAAATTGGAGAGGAATTAAAATTTCTTCCCCTAAATGCCCGGATAATTATTCTTGCGATAGAGGATCTTTTATTCCTCTGAGAAAAAATGAGTGTTTGCTGTGGATACAGGGAGTGGTATCAAATTTAGATGGTTCAAATAATAAACCGATTTTTAAAGATGCTACGTTTTCTTCTATAGCCAAACCTGTATTAATAAAAAGATTTTTTGGTAATTCTGGGTGGTATGAAGCATGCAATTCTATTTTAGGATTAACAAAAGTTGATTGGAATAATAATACATTATATAAGTCTGAACCTGTTACACTTCATTATTCACGCCTGTTTGCTAAAGTCGTTAAAGAAGTTCCAGAAATTGTTCGGCAAAAATATAGTTATCGCTTTTTTATGTAATCTTGTTATTAAACACATTTTATACTTTTCTATATTTGTATTAATTAACTAATTGAAAACAACAAATAAAGTAACTACTCAGAAGGAGTTTATTGCAAATTAAAAAAATATATTATACAATACAAAACAATTTTTACTAGAGGAACGCATATTGGAAATACTAAATGATTTTTTAAGCATATTTTTACAAAAGCGAAATCTTCCATATCCCGATGGGCGGATGCTGTATGCGTATCAAATGAATAGAAGTGAATATAATGATCTTCAAAATAAATTAAAAATTTGTTGTCAAAACTATTCTTTGGCGGAATTGTTAAAAAATAAATATTTTTCACGTTGTTTTGTTCTTTATGCTTCTGAATGGTGGAAGCGTGAGTATCAAGGAGGGGTGTGGTCTTGGGACCCTATATTTTCTTCTATCACAGAAGAAGAGCTAAAAATTCATCAGGTGGGCATAAGAAGCAGGGCTATTATAGAGGCTCTACAGTATTGGAAATATAATATCACCTTGGTGTCAGGTAAAAAATACTTAGGAGCCATCGTAGCTAATGGAGGTATTCCTTCTAAATTTATCCAAGCTGCTAGTAGAAATTCTCCTGTTGTAAGAATTCTTCAAAATACTATTAGGTTTGCTACAGAAAATACATCAAACGAACGAGAACTATTTACGTACGTAAAAAAATTACAAAAAATCCTTCCTGAAGCAATCAGAAAAGATGAAATTTGCGAATTGATCACAATTTTGGTATTAACGATTATCAAACTTAAGTCTGACTACAGTCTTCAAGACTATAAAAATCCAATACAAATGTTGAATCAACGTTGTCCTGATTGGAAATCTCAGTTTCCGCTTTTAATGGAAGATGCATCTATCGAGAAAATGTTAGGTGGCTTTGTTGAAGCAGCAAGCCGTTCAACAACAGGACGGGTAAAAGGTAAGATTCCAAGTGTAGAAAGAATATTAGATTTAGAAAATTCTAATAAGTTAAAGTTTAGTTTTATCTTTCCAGAATTTAATGTTGAAGCCACATATTTTTCTAAACATTTTGGGATAAGCGATATCAATATTTTACCTCAGACATTTTATATTAATAATTTAGATGATGACAATACAACTATAGCTATTGTCAACTTAATACTAGGCTCAAAACAAGAGTACAAAATAAGGCAATTTGAAGATCGTCTGGATGTCACCAATTCTGTTACGTTATTTTTATCAAGTGCTGATAACAAAATACAGTCCAATAATATTACAATATCTCCATCAATAAATATATGTAAGCCGTTAGTGTTTGTGGAAAATGAAGATGGGGTGTTAATACTAAAAAATAATGGGAGTTCGTATTTAAAAGAGAGTGAATGCTTTATAGCATATAATGATCAAATAAAAGATTATAGTTTTTTAGGCGAATATGTAACCACTATACTGATTAACGACAAAGAATTAAAACTGATCAAATGCAAAGAAAACTTTGAGATTGATGATTTCTTTGTATGTTTAAATTCCTCAAACCCATCAAACAATAAGTATTGTGTAGAAGGAGACATTATAAACTATAAAACGTTTCCGTTTGTAGCCTACCGTGGAATTCCAAAGATTGTATATTATGACGAAACGGGACAAAAGACTATAGTTGCACCTAAATATATAAATTATTATTACAAAGATACCGAACGTCCTATTACTGATATTAACACATTTTCAGGAAACCTCGATATTAATTGCACACATGGCGGAATTTCTAAAACTTTTAACGTAACAATTTTTCCCAATGATTCTTCTTTTAAATTTAGCGCATTGGAAAATGGTTCAAGTACCATCCAAGTAAATAATTTGAACTGTATTAAGGTTGAACCTCTAATATCAAATTCAATCCAGTGTTCCATACATAATAAGAATGAATTTCAGTTCGAGCATATGATGTCTAAACCGGATAAGGTATGTTTTAAAATATACTGGTATAGCGGTGGCACATCTCTGATCTATCTGCCATATCCGTCTGTTGGCGTTTCATTTTTTGATGAAAATAAAAAAAATATAAATTCCGGTAATATTTCCCTTTTTCACTTGATGGGAAAAAGGATAAGACTGTTTAACAACCTAGATTCATCATCAAAATATAAGTTATGCTTAGAATTATATAAAAAGGACAGTATAAATAAACCTTTATCTATTATTCGCCATATCTATACAAATGACATAATAACAGAAATAAAGTTAATTGACTTTGAAGATAGTATAAAAAATTTATTTGGGTATTCTGAAAATGAGGATGATAAGGTAAAAATATCTATCACATCAGATGATAAAAATTTAGGATTTATTAATATTTCAAGGTACGATACTCCGCTTCTGAGTGAAAATCAAACAGTGTACCTGCCAAAAGAAAACTTTAGCATGTATACAAATGATATGCTTGAAGCTACAACAATAAAAGCAATAAATTTACTAGATCCTGAATGTGCTCCCTTAATTTTAGAGCAGAATATGGATAATCAAATATGTACGGGATACTGGAATATCGATTGTCTAAATTTGGATAAGAATTGCTATATTTTAGTTTCGGATAAAAAATCAAAAATAAACATTAAGCCGTTAATTCTATACAGTGAAAAATGTTTATCAGAATTATCTGAATTTAATAAATTGGTTATTTTTCAAAATAACGCCAATTTTGAAAGTATTTCAGAAACAATTAAAGGTATTGTTTATAATGATATATCTAATTTTTCAGCCGATATTTGGAAAGATATTAGCACTTTTCAACAAATTTTTGTTTCTCATGACATATCATTAACGTCGTTAAAACTTTGGCAAATACTTTGTTCTGATGAAGAGATACTGTGTAGATTGCTGATTTATTTTTCATCAGATAGGTCTATGCTCCAAAAAATTAAAGACGAGTTGGTACCTGTTCCTTCAATTGTCTCTTTTTCATTATGGCAAAATGTTGTTGAAGAGTATTTAAGCTATATTACAATAACTTTTGCAAATATGCCTGGCATGGAAGATATATTAAAATCTCAAATAAAAGATCAATTTAATATTTTATATGAGACCTTTCCGGAAGTTGAATTGGCTGTATATTACTCTCTATGTGGTTTATGTCCTCTATTTCCTAAACTCCTTGATTTTAGAGATATCGTTCCGCATATTTCCAACGCTAATAATAAAAGTATTAAAGAGTTAAATGATGATATTTTTACAAAGCAAACGTTTGGTGAGCAAGGACAAATAGTGGATTTGTGTTGGATGCAACAATTGCAAGCTCAGAATTCACTGAGTGAAGAAAATTGGATCTACTTACCTTTTAGTTTAATATATGAGGATCAGAGAACAAAATTCCCGAAAGAATTGTCCGAGCTTGAAGATTATTTATTTAAATTACATAAATTTGCTTATTTTATAGAATATGTAGTAAATTTTCCTCAGATATGTGCATTTTATTCATTTTATCAAAAAAACGATCAAAAAAAACCAAATATTAATGAGTTGATTAAATTTTCAATCAAAGATTTTATGAATTTTAACCAAAATTATTTTATTGAAGTATATAAAATAGCAATATCGATAATGTTAAACTATAACTTGGCAGGGAAAGATGAAGAGAAATAGCTATAGTGAACTTTTAAAAATATTACCAGAACAATCAAAAGATGCTATTATGAGCACTTTATCTATATTGCCTCAAAATTTAAGGGAGTTCTTAAGCAATAAGGTTTCCCTTGAAAATGAAAAGTTTTTATCTGACCCTGTCTTTGAGCCCATGTTTAGCTATAAAACAGATGATAATACTTTTGAAGAATTGGCAGGAAAGTTGCTGGAACGTTCCTTCGTCAATGTGTTGGATAAGGCAACGGAATACCGATTTTCTAAAACAATGCACCCATATATACATCAGCTAAAATCTTGGCAAACATTATTGAATACAAATAATTCGTTGGTTGTATCCAGTGGTACGGGGTCTGGTAAGACAGAATGTTTCATGATTCCGATCATATCAGATTTGGTAAGGCAATCCAGAGGCCTAAGTTTCCCTTTGGAAGGTGTTCAGGCTTTGTTTATATATCCTCTTAATGCTCTTATCCAAAACCAAAAAGAACGTTTTAGCGAGTGGACAAGGCCATATGAAGGAAAAATTCGATTCTGCCTTTATAATGGATTATTACCCAATGAAAATCCAAATCAGGAGCAAAAAAAGTCTTTGGAAGAAGTCATTGATAGACAGCATCTTCGCTTATCTCCGCCTCCCTTATTAATCACAAATACCACCATGCTGGAATATATGCTTATTCGCGCAAATGATAGGCAAATTATAGATAAATCAAAAGGAAAGTTAAAATATATTATTTTGGATGAAGCTCACACTTATATTGGTTCACAAGCAGCTGAGCTATCGTTACTTTTAAAAAGAGTTTTGGATTCGTTTGAAGTAAAAGCAAAAGATGTAAAATTCATTGCCACATCTGCAACCATAGGAAGCATAAATGCCGAATTGCAGTTGAAGCAATTTTTATCAAGTATTTCCGGTGTGAGTGAAGCAAATGTAGAAGTGGTTTTTGGAAAAAACGAAATTCCAAATATTATGTCTGATAAACAGATAAAATCTTTATCAGAATTACAATCTATCTCTGATCCCGATACTTTGATAAAAGAATTAAAAAATAATAAATTTGCGTGTGAATTAAGATCATTCTTTATTTCAGATGATGGAACACGTTCTGTTGCAAGATCTTTATCCGAGATATGTGAAAAATTCAAAATTTCTAAAGAAAATGCTACAGAATGGTTAGATTTATTATCGGTTACTCCTTACAATGAAATGGCATTTTTACCATTAAGACTGCATTTGTTTCATAAAACATTTCCCGGAATTTGGGCTTGTTGTAATAAAGATTGCGCACATAAAGACAATATAGATGGTTGGCAATATGGTAAAATATATTTAAAAGAACAATGTGTATGCGATTGTGGGGCACCTGTTTTTCGCGTAAAAGCTTGCTCAAACTGTGGAAATCCTTTTTTGGAAGCGAAGATGAGCGAGGATTATCAGACGGGTAAAAAATATCTATACCCGACTATGCTTCAAAATATTGATGAGTTCTCTTTGGAAGATGATGAAAATAATGTTGAGGACATAGAAACGCAAACTGTATTCATTCATAATACAGAAAATAACTCATCCTCAATGTATTTAGATATTACGGACAGTTCTTTATCTCGGAATAATGAAAATGGAATAAAAGTAGATGTTTTTGAAAATGGAGATAATATTTATTGTTGCGATTCGCCAGAGATTGATCAAATTAAATCATTTTTACCAATGCAAGGAGCTCCGTTTGTTCTAAGTCATATATTGCCAACATTGTTAAATTATGCGGAACCAAGCGATAAACAAGAGGAGCTCCCCCATAAAGGGCAGAAAATGATTTGTTTTACCGATAGTCGTCAAGGAACGGCTCGTCTTGCTGTTCAAATGCAACAAAACGCGGAGAGAAACAGTTTTAGAAGCATATTGTTGCATGTAACAGCACTCTTGGAACAAGAAAAACTTAAATCAGACGGCAATGGGGATATTGCTGAGTTAAAAAAAGTATATGAGCAAACAAAAGCGCCCATTATTTTAAATATGATTAATGAAAGACTGGCACAACAACAGAATATTTTTGCGAAAGAATATGAAGTTTTGGATCAAATTATAAAAGAATTTCAAGATAATGATCTAAAATGGATTTATAATTACTATCGGGATAAAGATTCTATTTTTGACGCAGATAAGGGTAAACGTAACTTAATAGAGATATTATTTGCCAGAGAACTATTACGGCGCCCTAAAAAAGCAAATAACGTTGAAACGTTAGGATTATTGGCAACTGTTTACGATTTTAGTAAAGTTACAAAAGTACCAGATACAATTAGCCGTTGGTTTAATTTGGATGAATGGAAAAATTTCCTCAAAATTTTAATAGATTTTTACATTCGAGCCAACGGATATGTTCAATATCCTGAAAATTGGGACAAGTGGGGAGCTCTTCAGAGAAGCAATAAAGCGTTGGAATGGGAAAACTGGCCAACGGCAACGAAGAAAAAGAAAAAAAATAAAAATATTATAAATTTATTGTCATATGCCCTTGATTTGAACACCGATAATGATTTCAATTTGGATATCCTCAACCAAATTATGAAAGAAGCTTGGAATGCTTTGACAGTTACAACAGGTATTTTAACGCCATCAACAAATAAGACTTATAAACTTGACATTGGTAAAATTGGGTTGACCAGACCAAAGCAAATCTATATCTGCCCTAAGACAAATAAGGCTTTAGACGTTGTTCTTAAAGGATATTCTCCATATTCTTCAAATAAAAACACACCAAAATGTGAAAGATATAATTTTCCGATTTATGATTTTAAAAATGAATTAGGTAAATCGTATGAAGAGTGTATCTTCTTGAGACGCGAATGGCTTGAAAGTAATTTAGATGTCCAAAATTTAAAAAAACTAGGATTATGGAGTAATGTGGCAAGTTCAATTATTCTCGGAAATAGATATTTTAGAACAGCAGAGCATTCAGCACAACAATCTCATAAATTATTGAAAAGATATGAGGGAGAATTTAAGGACGGCAAAATTAACGTTCTCAATTGTTCAACAACTATGGAAATGGGTGTCGATATCGGTGGTATAACGATTGCGACCATGAATAACGTACCTCCACATCCAGCCAATTATTTACAACGTGCTGGACGAGCAGGACGAAGAAGAGAAACCAAAGCTATTAGTTTTACTTTATGCAAAGACAATGCACATGATCAATATGTATTCACTCATCCAAAGTGGGCGTTTGAATCTAAAATAAATGCTCCGTATGTAGATAAATACAGTTTTATTGTTTTACAGCGACATATAAATTCTCTTTTACTATCATACTATTTTGATTCAATTAAAGGTCAAATTGATAATGCCCCCAATCTAAAGATGGAGTGGCTGATGCTTCCTAAGGGTAAAAACAAGCTCACAGAATTTAAACAATTTTGTAAAGATGCTATTAGAACCAACTCTAGAGTGCAATCTGCTATTCAATCTTTGATTGATAATACGCACTATGAACATACTAATTTTGATGCTTTTGTTTCGCAGTTGGAAATTCTGATTGAAAATATGCAAAAAAAATGGTTCTCCGAATATGATGCAATTCAAGAGCAAAAGAAGAGAGAAAAAGATCACAAAATTAGTTTAATTGCGATTAAAAATACTGAAATCAGGTTAATTAATGAATATTTATTAAAAGAATTAATTGAATACGGAATTTTACCAAGGTATGGATTTCCGATCAATATTGTTACATTTGATACAAATAATAGATACAATATCGAAAATCAACGTAATCGCATCAGTGAAAATTTAGGTGGTCGAGAAGATAATTTATTCAAACGCCGCGAGTTGCCGTCAAGAGATATATGTACGGCTTTAAGAGAGTATGCTCCCGGAAGTGATGTCGTGATTGACGGTTTGGTTTACAAGTCAGCCGGTATTACATTAAATTGGCATATTCCCGCATCTGAAGCAGAAGTTAAAGAAATTCAATCAATTCGTTATTTGTGGCAATGCGGCAAATGTGGAGCCAGTGGCACATCTGCAAGTTTGTTAGATATTCATTGTGATGTATGCGGAGAAGAGATTAATAGAAAAAATATTAAGAAATATATTCAGCCAGCTGGATTTTCTGTCGATTTTAATTCTCCCGTTAATAATAATGTTTCGGTTCAACATTTTGTAAATTTATGTGAACCTCTTATTACTGCCCATAATGACTTAAATAATTATTTGGGGTTACCATATATAAAATATAAAAATGATAAAGAAGGCAGCGTTATTCATTACTCAAACGGCGGAGGAAATGGGTATATTCTCTGCTTGGAATGTGGTAGAGTTGTAGCCAATAATAAAAGTAATTTAGAAGATTTTAAAAAGTTACACTATCGTTTAAGAAGCGGTAATAATTTTAATACAAACAATTACAAAATTGAGTGTAATCACTCGGCATATTCAATAGTAGAAGATATTTCTCTTGGCGTAGAAATGAAAACAGATGTTCTGGAGCTTATTTTATCTGATATTCATGGAGAAATAATTAATGATAAAACTATAGCATATTCCTTAGCTGTAGCAATTCGTAGCGGTATTGCAAAATACATGAATATAGAAACTGATGAAATTGGCTGTGGAGTGAAAGAAATTAAGATTGTTGGCACTAATAAAAAGGGATTTGCAATAGAACTTTTTGATAAAAATGCTTCAGGATATTGTTCTTCTAATGATATTATTAAAAATCTTAGCACAATTTTCACATATGCTAAAAGAACTTTAACTTGCGATTGTGCTCAATCTTGCAATAAGTGTATATTACAAAATGATACAAAATATAACTATCAATATTTGGATAGGCAAAAAGCTTTAGAATTTTTGACAGATGAATGGATTGCAAAAAATACTTTGGCAGAAAATATGAAAATTTTTGGAGATACAACGGTTATTGCATCTGCTAGTATTGAAAGTTTGATTGAAGATACGCCAAATATTAAAGAGTTATATTTGATCATTCCGGAAAAAAGTGAAGATGAGGATTGTGCCAATTCTCCCTTATATAGATTGGTAAATAGGTATAATGCAAAGGGGGTTAAAACAATACTTTGCTTAGACAACCAGGAAATCTCGGCAGATGTTGAAGAAACTTTAAGTCTTTTAGCCAAATACAACAATATTTCTTTGAAATCTATTCCAGCAGGTTTAAATAAAAATATTATGGCTGTAGTAAATGATGGTAATAGCTATTATGCCTATGGGTCTTTTGATAATGAAGTAAAACAACTCAATCCATATTGGGGAAGTAATGTTAATACATCCATATTATCAGGATATCTTTCTCTGAATGAATTTGATTTTAGCAATATTGAATTAAAAGGAAATACGAATACCCATTTTGATAAAATGTATAATATTTTATCAGAAGTTAATGGTTCGGGAATTTTATTTGGGCAAAAACTGTTGGAGATTTTAGCAGAAAGTTTAGATAACGGTATCAATTCTAAAATAAAAAAAATCACTTACAAAGATAGATATATCAAAAATCCATTGTCTTGTGGTTTGTTCTTTAATTTTATCAAAGAACTGAAGAATATTTATGCAAATGTTTGGTCGTGTGATAAAATTAGCTTATTAACCTCTGAAAACGAGGATAATGTTAAATATGCTCCCGGAAAATTTTATGATGAATGGTCAAGGTCTTCAACTAGAAAAGATATTCTGAAAAAATTATTTAGCACAATAGATATGCAAATTGACATTCAAGAAAAGAATAAAAAATATCTTGAGCATAACAGGCTATTAGTTATGGAACTAGAAAATGGCGAAACTATTAATTTGATTTTTGATCAAGGGTTTTCATATTGGAGATGTATTGCTTATAATTATTACGAAAATATGTTTCCTTTTGAGGCAGATATTGACTTTCAGGTTCAAAAAATAGCAACAGATTTACCTAATATAACAGGAGATAATTATCCTACTAGAATTTTTTATACCAAGGTTTGAAAATATATTCAAACATATAGAAAGAAGTAAAATAAATCCCTGTATTTAATTTTAAATTCCCTGATAATTTGGGGAGGGATTTTTGGGTAAGCTAAGTAATTCAAGGTAAACATGATGGTATGGAGGAGAGAAACGTAGTGAAATTCCCTGTAGATTCCCTGTTATTTGGGATTGGAGTGTTTTTGATTTAGTATGCTCAATACCGTTGAGGTTTACTACACCGCCATTTTAATTAAAAAGACGCCCGTTTGCAGCGTCTTTTTTTGTATACGGCGGAAACGCGGGAAAAGTCAGGTTTTGCACCAGAGGTATGCCGGAAGCCAGATATATTGATGCAGAAAAGTGGCGGCATAAGAAATGTTAATTATCTCGATGGCTGAACATTTCAGTCAGACTTTCGGGTTCAGGACGCTCAAAGAAAAAGTTTTGTTTCCAGCCTTTAGGGCATGAGGTAAGCGTATCGTCTTTTTGGTTTAAGATATCAAGAATACGGAGGGTTTCTTCCGGGTTGCGCCAAATTTTGTTGTCGTTAATACTCATATGGCGGATTATCTTTTTTTCGTCAATGATGACAGTGGCACGCAGGGCGGTTTCTTTTTTGCTTAAAATACCGTAATGGGCGGAAATTTTTTTATCAAGATCGGCAATCATAGGAAAGTTTATGTCCGAGACGCCGTCTTTTTCCGGCGGCAGTTCTTTCCAAGCCAGATGTGAGTGTACTGAATCCGTCGAAATGGCCAAAACGCGAGTGTTGCGTTTTGAGAAGGCATTAAGTTCCCGATTAAGCATCAGCAGTTCGGACGGGCAGGTGAAACTGAAATCCTCAGGGTAAAAGAACAGAACGGCAAGCTTTCCTCTGGTGTATTTGTAAAAGTTGAAATGTTCAACAAGCGTGTTGTCGCTTAAGACTGCCGGGGCAGTAAAATCCGGTGCCGCCATTCCTACCGTCAATTCCATATGGGGGTGGAGCGGTTCCTTTTCCTCAAAACATCCGGGACTGTAATCGTGGGCAAGATTATTGGGAAATGTGCAGCCGCATTTATCGTCTTCAGAACAGTCGCATTTGTTGGCATAGTCGTAATGGCAGTCGCCGGTTTCTGTCGTATCGTTCATTGTCGATTCTCCTTAATATGAAAAAAGCCAGGAATTTGTCCTGGCTTTGATATAAGGTTTTACCGCGGAAGTTTTTAGATATACGAAACTTCTAGTACTTCAAACGTCTTTTTGCCGCCCGGAGCCATATAGACAACTTCGTCGCCGACTTCTTTGCCAATCAGAGCCTTTGCCAGCGGCGAGGACAGAGAAATTTTGTTGTCGTTTATGTCGGCTTCATAGTCGCCCACAATTTGGTAGCAGTTTTCGGTATCCGTATCAACGTCAACGACGGAAACAGTTGCACCGAAACGGATGACGTCGCCGCTCATTTCTGCCGGGTCAATAATTTGTGCCCGGCTGACGACGGCTTCCAGCTCCTGAATCCGCCCTTCAATAAAGCCTTGTTTTTCTTTAGCTGCCGAGTATTCGGCATTTTCCGATAAATCGCCATGCGAACGCGCCTCGGCGATGGCGGCGATAACATTGAGCCGCTCAACACCTTTTAAGGTCTTGAGTTCCTGCTCTAACCGTAAAAATCCTTTCTTGGTCAGTGGGAATTTATCCATTTTATTTCTCCTAAAAATAAGTTTTCCGCAAAAGGCTGCGGATGTGTGCGTTAATTGAAAAGTTTGAAAAAATTTGACTGCCACCTTTGCGGTGCCAGCCAGTATCCGTTATTTTCTGTATATAAATATAAGCACAAATCAAATAATAAATCAAGTAAAATTTTTAAAGTGGTGTGGGCAAGCCCTTTCATGCAGCAAAATGGCGGAAGGGAGCGGCGGCGGGATACGGCAAACGGCGGCGGGAAATCAGGCGTACGGCGATGAGAGTGAGACATCGGCGGCAAAGAGGCTGAATATACGGCGGGAAGGGGGAGCATACGGCAACGAAAAGGCAGAACATACGGCAACGAAAAGGCAGAACATACGGTAATGGAGAAGCGGGACATATAACGGAGGAGCTGTTGATTAGTCAAACTTTATGCTATACAACCAGGCAGGAAGTGCTAGATTATAACTGTTTTATTGTACAAGGAGAACTTTGATGAAAAAGAATTTAGTTTTGGGTGCTGTTTTTGCGGCTGCCCTGTTTGCCGTTTC
>ULLG01030856.1_pt1 | contig 34914 bp, 49 predicted proteins | sample 1951341 | NCBI WGS metagenome assembly ULLG01 (sample SAMEA4835519, study PRJEB28245) | human gut metagenome | biome: gut microbiome; material: fecal sample | place: Denmark | collected 2008 | reverse complement strand
CAGCAGGAGTAATAGGAACCTCAGCAATAGTCTTAATAATAGTGTTAGGGTCAGTAGAATTATACTTTACCCTATACCTATTCATAAGAATTTCAATCAGAGCCTTAATTACATCAGATACACCATTCTCATTATAACATCCCTTTCTATTCACATAGCCAGGAAAGAAGAATACAAAGTAAAGTTTACCTTGGTTGTACTTATCAAATACATTAGGTAAAGCATACATATTATAACCTTTAGGGTTATACATGATTTCCTGAGCACCAGCAAAGTCTGATTCATTATCACCAGCAGTACCTAACATATAGATTTGTCCAAAGACAATATCACCTTCCTGTACTGAAGGTAAAAGCACATTATACAAATCAACTAATCTTGGGAATGTACCAAACTCTTCAATAAGAATCTTAGCAGCTCTCTTACCTCTCAACTTAGACTCATCATCCTTAGATGATACTCCAAGTACTGTATTCTGAGTACCTCTTTCAATATCCAACTCTACATCCTTATACCCCATTATCCATGTCATTTCCTGTAAAGAGTTCTTTAATCTCCTTCTTGGAAACTGGGTATTGGTTGCACAGAAGTTAGCCATATCTACAAACTTATTAAGGACACCATCCTTAGTAAGATACTCCTTCTGATAGGCAGTTACTATACCCTTTACCTTTTCATGTGCTTCCTCATTCTCACCTACCACAAAGATATGGTTAAGTATAGATGCAAGACTATATGACTTACCTTTACCTCTGGAAGCAAGTTCAGCCATGTGCTGACCTCCCTCAAAGTTATTGTATAAACCACCATTTGATGCTTGGTCTAAGCAATGGAATCTCCAATAGATACCTTCCCAACATTCAGGTAATGCCTCTACTCTATCAGCCCTCTTGGACTTTTTCTTCTTACCATTCTTATCCTTATACTCTCTAATCTTAGAGAGCATCATAGGAGAATAATTAAGGAACCAATACATATATCCTGTAACCCATTCTCCATCACTTTCCCTTACATAACCATCCCAGATTCTTCTTCTTTCCTCTCTTACCCACTTACCATATTCACTATTAGGATTGGCATTAGGCCTAAGGTTAGTAAATGTACCATACTTCTCATAATGTATAGCAGATGGTCTGAAGTAATCCATATCCTCTAATATATGAGGATTAGCCAAGTCTACAATGATTCTACCCCTATCATCCCTTGGTCTATCCTTAGCATATTCTCTTGCAGGACTTATCAATCTCTTGACAAACTCTACATTATTTATAATATCAAATAACTGGTCCTGAACTTCCTGAGGAAGGCTATTAACCAATTCCTCAGTTAGCTCAGTTTGATATTTATTCATTGGTATTTTCTGAAACTCCATTATATTCTCCCTTTATAACTGCTTCATAAAAATCAGAGCCTATCCAATTGAATATTAGTGTACTCAACATGATATTCATCTCTCTTAACATATTCTCTTCCTGACCATCAGGAACCTTAGCAGTATGCTGTACTGTTATTACTCTATAAGATTTACCTCTCTTAGTGAACCAAAGAGTGTACTTGTAAATCTTATAAACCTTGAATGAGGAATGAGGCATGATTTCTTTCTGTAATACCATGTGCCCTACATTCTCAATTCCCCTCTCACTTCTCCTTGTCTCAATATGTTTATTAAGCCCTTCTATAATATCTTCTGCTTTCATAGTTATAGTGCCAAGTCATCTTCAAATATAGTCTTTTCTCCCTGTCCCCTCATCTTGCCTGAACTCCTCATTTCAGAGTTAAGTGCTTTCTCAGCCTCATCCAAATCTCTAATGAGAGGTGTAATCTGTTTCACAATGGCTGTAATCTCCTTAAACTCCTTAACCTCAAGACTGTCAAAGTCCAGCTCTCTTAGTTTTGCTCTAAACTTATTAACCATAAACCTCGTGTCTTCAAGGAGTAGTGCAGAGATTGGCTTAAATGATTTATAAAATTCCATTGCTTCTGTTACTATCTTGTCTGGTTCCCATTTAGGAGGTAATCCTTCTCCCTCTTTAATGGCTTCCATTCTCTCCTTGTCATCTACAAGGTATTGATAGTCACTTCTTGGGTCAGTCATAAAATAGATGAAAGCAATTTCTGCTAAGGCTTTGTTCTTATTCACTGTTTTATCTCTTGTCCATATTTGTTTGAAGGGCTTTAATGTTAAAAGCTCTGGTTCTATCACAACCTTATAACCTTCATATTTAAGTAATTTCATCATAACTTTTCTTTTTTTTTCAAAAAAAAAGCAGTAGTTTTCACTACTGCTTTTCTATATATGAAGCCAACTTTAGTATGACTTCTTTACTATCTCCCAGTAAGCCAAGAGCTGAATTACATCTTGAGCATAATACTCCTCTAACCTTTCCTGTAATATGGTCATGGTCTATACATAGATTTTCTGTATTTCCACACACTTCACAAGCTTTTGGTAAAGCTTCATACTCTTCTTCAGTTAAATTATAATTATACTTAATCTGTGAGAGTCTGATTTTAGACTTATTTCTTTCAGCCCATTCTTTATAGTAGTTTGGATGTTCTCTTCTCCACTTATCTCTATAAGATTTGACTTTTGTTTTATTCTTATCTCTCCACTCTTTGTGGAGATTCTTCAGTGCATCCTTATTTACATTATTATAATTCCTGCTGTAAGCATTTTTACAATCTTTGCACTTAGAATCAGGATACTTATGGATGTTGCCATTGTATAAAAATTATCTATAGGCAAAGTTCTATTACAGCAAGAACAAGTCTTAAACAATAAGCTTTTTGTCTGGCACATATACTTGTGGCTGAGTATCTGGAACTTCTTCCCATTCATCAATAATGAAGTCAATATCCCTATCCTGTAGCAATAGACACTGCTTTCCATCCATCTCAACAACATCAAAATTGTAAGTAGTAACAGGATTGTCAGTTACAATTCCATCTTTAAGAGTGCCTGCTTGATGTTTTCTTACTGCAAACCTTGTAGGGTTTACACACACTATATCACCTACCTTTATATCTCTTACTGAACTACCTACTGCAAGTACAGTTTGATATTCTTTTAATCCACCCTGCTGCTTAGTAGTATCAATTAGACCACCTCTTGTAGTTACATCATGTTCATACTTATCCATTGTAGTGATAAGTGCAGTGAACATTGGCTTTATTTTCTTAACCTTCAACATACTCAATAACTTTTATACCATATTCTACAGCACAAGAGTGCTCAATCTTACAACCTCTATATTTGTCCCAGTCTTTAGCAAAATATGCAGCATCTGCCACAGATAATAGCTCAATTGATTTACCCAAGAACCACAGAGGTCTTGCATCTACTGGTGCATCTTTGAAGAAGCTATCAATCACTTCCACATCATCATTGAGTACTACCTTAGCCTCTTCCACAGCTTTGGCTCTTTCAGCTTCTATTTCTTCATTTGTCTTACCCTTCATGGGCTGACTAATAAACAATTTCTTCATCTCTTCTCCCTTATCTGTTTAATAAACTTGAGTCTCTTTTTCATACCTAACATCCTATCATAAGTGCAAGTCAGTTTACCCAGTGATGGAATGTTGAAATTTGTTCTTAACTTAGCAAAATCCTCTTCATTAAGATTCTCCTTTAATGGCAAGGACTGTATGGATTGGTTAATAAATAACCAAAATGCCTTATATGTTTTATCTACCACTTCTTTAGGTAAATTCAACTCTTCAGAAACCTTACCAATTATATCAGGATAATTCATTTCAATTCAAAAAGTAACAATAGTTGGAAAGTGCCAGTCTCTTCATCAATGTTGGGAATAAACCTTGGATTAATCTTACCATCAATGATAACTTTATTCTTCCTTAGCTTGCCCATAATTACCTGAAAGTGTGGGAGAGTGATATTACACTCTTCCCTTACTTTCTTCTTTGTATCTTCACTCATTGTAACCTTATCAAGTATCTCATTGTCCTTGATAACTTTACTGAGTTCATATCTTTGCTTGACAAAGGATGTAATTACATCAATCTCTCTATCAGTTAGCTTATGAAAAGGCTCTAAAAATTCAAACCAATATCTAAAGAATTTACCATTTAATGAAGTGGGTATCCTGACGATGTTATTTGCTTTCTTAACCATCTTTATATTTCCATTTATACCCTCCAGCAGAAATTCTCTCTCCCCTACAGCAGGTAGCAATATTTCTATGAGAAATACCAGTTTGTTTTGATGCTTGAGATGTAGAATAGTATTCAGCTATAGGTTCATTGAATATAGTAAGTTGAATGACTCTTTTCCCCAAAGCTTTAGATATTCTTTCATTTCTGCTACCATAGTTATTGTTATCTTTTGAAGATAACATTTCAAGATTTTCTACTCTGTTATCAGTTTTAACTTCATTCTTATGATTCACTTGTAAATCATCAGAATAATCAGATAGGAAAGATTTAGCTACTAACCTGTGTATAGTAGATGTTTTAATATTTCTTTTATCCTGAAGAACTACTTTTAAGTAGCCATCTTCAGTAAACGCAGGTTTTAATATCCTAACACACCTAACTCTACCAAGATTGGATACTTGATATAATCCATTATATCCTTCTATATCTCTCCACTCTTCCTTCATCATGTATCTTACTCTTCAGTTTTAATATCTGGTGTTTCCTCTTCCTTATTATCTTCCTCAACCTCTTCAGGAACTGTCATAAGCTCCTCAATCTCAGCAATACACTTCTTAAGGAAGTCTTGCTTAAACATATGTCCATTCTCTACTACCTTAAACAAGTAGTCAAGTCTCTTGAACATGTTACCCATATTAGCAGCTTGCAGCTTCATATATAACTGCTTAGCCTGCTCACTAAGCTGATGAGCTATGTTCTCTAACTGCTCATAAGACATCTTTTCAGATCTCTCTGTTTCCTTTGTTGTTGGTTGCATCTCTACAACCTTTCCCTTTTGCTCTTCCATTTTAATTTATAATTAAGTTGTTAATACTCTTCAAGGAATTTATGTCCATATCTATTCTTGTATAGAGTCTCCCACTCTTCTATTGAACATTCTCCTATATCAGTGGAGCCACACTCATCACAGTAATCTGAATCCTCCATTCTCGGAATGTTCCTAATATTCAATGATAGACAATGCTTGCAGTATAATACTGGCACTTCATTGTAATCATTAGGCTGATTTTCCGTGTTTAAGTTGCTCATAAATCATCTTCTTTCTTTCATTAATAGTCCTACTGTGATGTCCCTTTCTCTTACAAGTATTAGCCTTGTTATTGAAAGGTCTCTTAGGGAAGATAATACCATCAAGAGATACATGACCTCTTCTGATTGCTCTCCTTACAGACTTGAACTTGCTTACTGCTTCATAAGTTCTTAGGTGAAGAATACCTTTTCCATAGAAATCTCCCACAATATCTACTCTATTCTTCTCCATATAATCCTTGAACTCCTCTTCACTCATCAAGGGTCTTTCTATTGTCTTCTGCTCTTCCATTTCCATAATGTTTTTATCTAAAGTAGATTAATACAAACTGACCATTTTCTTTAAGTAGAGAAACTATATCCTCTCTCTTAATTCCTTCCTCATTGGCTGACCTTACAATACCTCTGATTGTAGTATCAGTTAATGCAGTCATAACTTGATGAGCCTCTGAACCATTGGTCTTTTTGGTCCTTGTCATCTTTGCCTTTTCTATCTCTTCCATATTATCTAAATTAGTTGCGGAGAAGTGAATCGAACACTTGGAGTCCAGCTTATGAGACTGGATTGAATACCAATTCTCTCCGCGATGTTAGAGTGGGATAACAGACTTGAACTGTCAAATTAACCTTGGAAGGGTTACATGTTACCATTACACTAATCCCACATTGAGTAGATAATCAGACTTGAACTGATCCCTTGACATTGGCAATGTCATATGCTACTGCTAACACCATATCTACAAGAGCCTAAGATTTGGGTAACTGGTACTTAGGCATTGCAAGTATCACCTTAACTTGCACCCTCAATCACCTACACCTCATTAAGCTTTTTTAATTTCAGTGGCGCAGGTCAGCTCCTGCCGAGGTTTATCTAGTAGCATTGAGTGTTACTCTCTCACTGTAGATAAGACAGCTTTTAGTAACTTGTGAGTCCCCTAAAGGATTTGAACCTTCTCTTCTTGTTTACAAGACAAGCTTGCTAACCATTAACACTAAGGGGACAGTGTCTTAATATGGTCTTATATCACATAAGTGGAATAAGTAGTCATACTTATTGATATTCTGAATAAAGGTCTCACACTCAGATGCTATACCTTTATAAGTAGTCTCTTGAGGAATCTTATCATAAAATGCAATAGTAGCAGACTTAACTTCACTTATAAAGTCAAAAGCATTCAGTGCATCACTTGGAGTTCCCTTGATAGCATTAGGTTGCATTTTACCAAGTATTCCCATATATCCTTCTGCAAGACCATCCTGATAGTCTGACAATATATCAAGGAACTCATCAAGATATACATGGATATTTTTCTTAGGTGCTGCCCAATGCAAGTTCTTACACTTAGTTTTCCAACCTTCAAGTTGATTTAAGAAGTTAATAAAGAACTGAGAACCAGATACTTCCGTACTTCTGCTTGATTCCATTGGAGTAAATAGGCTATCTTCTTCAAACATATTCTCTTATTTTGATGTTGCAAAGTTAAGCAAAATAATTGGAACTACCAAATATTTTCCTAACTATTTTCAAATTATTTTTAGTACCCTCTAAGAGACTCGAACTCTTACACTACTATTACTTCATACTGGAGCCTAAATCCAGCGTGTCTACCAAATTCCACCAAGAGGGCATTATATATAGCTGGTGTTCAAAGAATCGAACTTTATTCTCAGGTTTTTCAGACCTACGCAATGTAACCATACCTGCCCAACACCCATAATGACTTATTTAGGTCTCTTCCCCTATCACTTTCCATAAGTCAAGGACAAAAAAAAATTTCTATTGAAGTGGGGCAGAAAGGAATCGAACCTTAAATAGCCTATGGCAGCAGATTTACAGTCTGCTTTAATTCACCACATTAAAGCTACCCCTAATTAGTTTACTTCCAAATGAAGGGTTATTCCGGTATTGGAATAGACCCTGTAGGAGTCATCATCTGACTCTTAGCAATGATTCTTACATAAACATTACCAGCTTTCTTAATAAAATCAAGAACTCTTCTCATAACTGTAAAATTTGGAGTTAAACAATTATGTTTCCCCACTAGGAGTCGAACCTAGTTCCAGAGATTAAAGGTCTCTAGCATTACCACCAATGCTTTAGGGAAATGAGTGTTCCCACTGGGACTTGAACCTTGAGTCCACAGTTTAAGAGACTGTTGCTTTAACCAATTCAGCTATAGGAACATTAGTACTCACTAATGGACTTGAACCATTGACCTTGAATGTATAAGATTCCTGCTCTAACCTACTGAGCTAAGTGAGTATATTAAGGCATTAACCTAGTTCTGATGAGTAGACTCGAACTACTAACTACTGCCTTATGAGAGCAGCCTTCTACCATTGAAGTACATCAGAATATAGTTGGCACACAAGGAATTGAACCTTGATTACTACCTTATCAGAGTAGCTTCCTGACCATTAGAAGATGTGCCAATAATGCAGATTCTAAAGGAATCGAACCCATAACTCTTCTTTTGGAGAGAAGTGTTTTGCCAATTAAACTAAGAACCTAGAATTTGCGGGGATAAAAAGAATCGAACTTTTATCTCTTGGTTAACAGCCAAGTGCATAGACCTTCCAGCTATATTCCCATTAGTTGCTCCTATAGGACTCGAACCTATGACCTTTTCCTTGTAAGGGAACTATTCTGAACCACTGAACTAAGGAGCATTGATAGGGCAGTTTCTTTAACCTCTAACTGCCCAAAAGAGGGTTCAAGCAAAAGCTCAACATTATGAAAACATGAAAACATGAAAACATGAAAACATAGTGTGGACCTTGTGAGATTTGAACTCCTCTAAAACATTGCAAATGTCTTGTGCTAACCTGATTACACTACAAAGCCCATTCAAGTATGGGTACTTGGACTCGAACCAAGGACAACTGGCTCCCAAAGCCAGCATTCTACCTACTGAATTACACCCATATATTGCGGAGAGCAGTGTACTCGAAACACATACATTTTATTGTACTCACCCTTTAGCAGAGGGGATTGCTACCTCAGCAATTTACTCTCCATATTGCTCTTATCAAATAAGTAATCTCTATAATCTCTTTGATTTGTAGCTGTTTTGACCACTCTAAATGGATATGTAAATGATATTGAAGATTTATTACTTATTTCACTGAATGGTACTATTAATAATAAATCCAATACACTATGATACAGTACAAAATAATCTACCTCCTTATCAGTATAATTATGTACTTTATATCTGTTTCCAGTGGTTACTACTATTGACCTAAGGTTCCAAGTTATTATGGATTGCTCACTTATAGCAGCAGTAGTTTTACATTGTATCTTGTTTAGTTTACCATTAAATTCAGCTATTAAGTCTGCTGATTCATTGTCACCAAATGGTATATAAACAGGGATACCTAATTCTACAAATTTAGCTAAAGCTTTAGCTTCTCCTATATTACCTATTCTTTTGCTATTCATGCGGAAAGATGAGGTCCCGACCCCCAAACATTTTACTGTTCCCTTAGTTTTCAAGACTAGGCTGAATCCCATTCAGTTACCTTTCCATTTGCCTAATCACCGCTGTGATATAGGACTTTCTTATAAACGGGGCAGGTTATGAGGGAATTGAACCCTAGCCTTCACATTGACAATGTGATATGCAGACCACTACACCACATAATCTATTAGTAGGGAAGTAAGGATTTGAACCTTAGCCTTGAAAGGGCTATGACCTAACCCATAGTCTACATCCCCATAACAAGTACCCCCTATAGGAATTGAACCTATATTCTAAGTTTAGAAGACTCATGTACTATCCATTGTACTAAGAGGGCATCTTCTTGTTGTCTTGGCAGGACTCGAACCTACAATGTGGGGACCAAAGACCCATATGTTACCTTTACACCACAAGACAAAATAAAGAAAAAGAAGTACTACCTTTATGTTAGAAATACGCAAGTATGAACAGATTATCAAGAAAAAAAAGGTAGTACTTCTTTAATCCTAAAACACATTTCTTATCTTCTTCTCTTTGACACTGCAAAGATAAGTATTATTTTTCACATATCCAAATATTACCAGCTCTTTTTTTTTATTATAGCAATTTTCCACTAGAAGGTAAGAAAATAAGCTGGTTAGGTATCTACCTAAGAGATACTCTTGTCTATACCTACTAATCTGTCAGCCCACTTCTCAGTATAGAAGCTGTAGTAATCCCACTTAAACCCTGCTCTACTACATATAGAATGTATTATATTATGTAGTAATGAAGGTGCTCCAATTACTATCAAATATAAAGGACCCAATATATCTGATTGCTTACTGTGGCCGCACTCATGCTTAATTGTCCTTTCTGAAGACATGGGGTTTACAAATAGGTAATCCCCCAAAGACATAGCTGAAGGTAATACACTATTTACTATAATGGTATTGCCATCTGCTTCACCTTCCCTGTATGCTTCATTACATAGTACACCTTCAATGCACAAAGCCAGCATGTTTTGTGGTAACTGCCACAACCACTTGATACTTTCTTTTATCTTAATCATCTTATCTATATAAACCCATTTCTCCTTATTCCAACAGAATCTAGAATTATCAATATTTTCTTAAAATATAAAGAGACCCTGCCAGCATTATGGCTTGCATCCCTATAATCAGTCTTTTACCCCGTTTATATATTATTAGTTCTCACTCTATGTTATCTCTGTAGTCTTTTACACCACCCTTGAAGACTTGGCCTAAAGCTCGGCTAAATACTTATTTGTAATCCTCTTCAAGTGGGGCACTTGCCTGTAGCCTTCTTAGTATCCTTTACTTTCCTAAGCTGCTGTGCCCAAGTAAACTCCTGATTATAGGGGGTCATCTATGCTTTTAAGAGTTGATGATTCTCTATCCTGAAGTACTTGCTACTCCAACACGACTACAAAGGTAAGTAAAAAATCTGATATATGCAAATATATAAATGAAAAATTTACTGCACAGAAAATAATTTTTTTTTCTAATTTTTTTTTTCTCTAATTTTTCTTTAATTTTTCTTTATTTTTTTTTTTCTATTATATTTCTAGGAGTGGGGTATAATAACCTCATCACTCCCCCATAGTTTTTGAGATTGGGATATACCCCCGTGGAGTTGAAATGATACATTACTCCTCCTTATTATTTGATTACTAACATTAAAAACTTATTAAAATGAAGAAAGGTTTATTGCTTATCATTCCTTGTGTTCTCATTGTCTTGGATATAGGATTTACCTTTGGCATCTGGTACTCTGACATTAATAAAGTACAACCTTACAGAGACTATTATAATGCTACTGAATCATTCCTTGATACATTAGAACACTATGATAACTGGGTTGATAGATTTGACCCTTATGAGTATTATGAGGCTAAGGAAAACCTTAAATAACTCATTACTTCTCCTTATTATTTGAACTTATTATTAACTTTGAACCTTTTGGTGCTTAGGTCAACCATACATATATTATGAATATCTTTAGTTCTTTGAGAGTTTATGCAGGTAAATGGGAAGTTAAATCCACTAGAGAGTTTACTGAAGAGGAAATTAAGGCTGTAGTTCAGGCTGTTGTTGTACCTTCTCAGTATGGTAATTCTGTTCAATTCACTATGGTTGGTGGTGGATTGACCTATATTCCACTAGACCAGAATAGTACTCTTGGCTCTGGTGAATTGGTTGATTTAACTAAGGCTAAACTTGTGACTTTAGGTAAGTCAGGTGAGAGTGATATTTATAGGGTAAGTATCTAATACTTGCCTTATAAATTATAAAGGTGAGGGTCTTCCCTCACTTTTATTTTTATCCTATCTGGTTTCAGCAAGGTATTGCAAAAGCAATATATTAAGGTAGAAGTAATATATTAAGGTAGAAGTAATATTATGGTGATAGAGATAATCAAGACTATTATTATCCTCTTCAAGACAATGATTATATTGTATAAAGAATGGCAAGGTAGAAGCAATATTATTATCTCATAACTATTATCTCAAAACTCTATTACAGCAATATATTATCAACATGGCTCATTACTCCTCCTTTGTCCTTGACACACTGAGGTTAGTTATCAGTTATATCATATCATATATGTGATATTAGTATATCTCATTACTCCTCCTGTGCCTTTGCAACTCCACAATAGTTGCATTTTAGCATTTATCATTTAGCATTTATCATTTAACAGGTGTGCCAGATACCAAAATAAATCCAAAGGGCATTGGTAAGTTTGTATGAACATTTTCTCAACTCTCAGAAATTATGCAGGAAAATGGAGTATTAAATCTTCACGAGCATTTACTCAGGAAGAAATTCAGGCAGTAGAGTCTGCAACAGTAGTACCATCACAATATGGCAACTCAGTTTGCTTTATGATGGTAGGAGGAGGACAGACTTATATTCCTCTTGCTAATGATGCTACTGTAGGAGTTGGAGAATCTATTGATTTGACCAAGGCTAAACTTCTCACATTGGAGAAGGGAGGTGAGTCAGATATTAATAGAGTTTCTATCTAATAACTGAAAGAGGATTATAAGGTAGGGGACAACCATAATTTCCTACCTTATACCTTCTCCTTGTTCAACAACATATATAATTTTACAGCTGTATCTACTGGACACTATATTAGCAATACATATAATTTGTACTTTAGTAATACTGGCAGTAGCAATAATTTATGAATGTAAAAACTAGAAATATACCTAAAAAACAATCAAATATGACTACAGATAAACAGAAAGCTGCTGTTCACTTTTGTGAAAAGTGGCTTAATGTCACATACAATGGTGATATTAACAATTTCCAACAAGTAAGTAATTTTCTCTCAGAATATTTAGAGGATGCCAAACTAACTTATGAGGAAATTGCATGTGAGTATGAATCCTATTTATGGGACTTAATGGACTAAGTTATGGCAAGATATAGAGTAAATCCTAATGCAATATGTAGTTCAAAGAATTACAAGCAATCAAAGAAATTACACATGAATATGTTAAAGAGAAATCATGAAGTATTCATGGAAATGGTAATAAAGGGAGAAATAGTTATCAAGAGACAGGCATATATTAAGGTATTTGGTAACTTGATAGCTATTACTCCAAGTGAAGTAGTAAGATTTGAAAAGGAGATGACTATAATATGGAAGTAATACTATTATAGTGGCTTTGGTATTCCATGTCATAATCCTCTACATTATATTTGATTACTGTAACAAATCTTAAATAAATATACAATGACAATTAGAGAGTTATACATCTTTGCTCAGTCTCATGCTCTTCTTGACAAGAGTGTGGGACTGGTCATTGATGAATATATAAAGCACATCTCTGTGCATAATAATACCTTAGCTCATAGCAACATTATGAATAATCAAGGCAGTGAGTTTATGAGTAAGTCTGACATAGACTATGAGAATAAGGTAGAGTTTAGTACAGAAGATGTGCTTGAATTATTTTCAACTTAACAAGCAATTAAACAAAAATGAACAAATTTAAGTTTATAATCAAAGGCATATTGTTATGGACAACAGGCTTTGTGACTATACTCTTTGTAGCAGGAGTAGATAGCATCTATGACAATGGATATTTCTTTCAGACTCTTATAGCTGTTGTAGTGATGATATTCTGTTGCTATAAGCTAATCTCAGAGGAAGAGTTTGAAGTATTGTCTTTATACAGATGGTTTAACAAAATAATAGGAAAAGTAATTTAGTTATTTTTAGGTAAAGGATTTTTAGTTCGGGTGACATATTGTCACTACAGGTCAGAGGTTCGTGAGAATATCTGACCTTTTATGATGTCTCCATGGCTCAATTGGATAGAGCAACAGACTTCTAAACAGACTTCTAATCTGTAGGTTGTGAGTTCGAGTCTCACTGGAGATACAATGGTGGATTTAGCTCACTATTTCTACTAAGCAGTTGAACCTGAAGAAAAGCAAAATGTGATGCTTATAGGAAAGCTATAACCACTTGTGATGCAATGACCAAATGTGGGGATATAAAGAAGGGTTACGTGACTTTGAATACAAGAGTTTCAAGATGAAAAGCTGTATGACTTTGTTAGGACATTCTTTCAATATGAAATGAATTCATTATATTTATACTAGATTAGTATATAAAACACTATATCATGTTACAGAACAAAATGAATAATTAAATTATCAAATGAGTACACTTAGAAAATGGACTGAGGATGAAGAGAAAGTAGTCATCAGTAAAATTGAGGAAAATCCTAATAACTTGCAAAAAGCATTTAGGGAAGCATCACTTGAAATTGGCAGATCTCTTGCTGCTATTGGATATAGATGGTATCAAGGAGGACTAAGAGAGAGTAGTGGTAAGCTCTTTATGACTTATGGGAGAAAAGGAACACTCAACAGCAACAGAAAGAATGTGTCAAGTAATACTTCTGACAATACTATAAGGACAGGAAAAAGTAAGTGGAGAAGAGTACTTGATATATTATTTGAATAAACAAAATAATAAGATGAGATATGCAATTGGTAGCATATCAGAGATATCTGAAGAAGATTAATAAACATGAGTGAAATCAAGTTAAGTCTGAGTATTGAGCTTCGAGGAAGCACAATGTTCAGCAAGGAGGAGTGCCTTAAAACAACTCACAAAGTGATTGAGAAGAAGACCAAAGCTGGTAAAATCTATAAGAAAACCATTGAGGTAAAAGTAGAGGATTGGGACAAGATGGAGAAGCACTCTATAAGAGTGACTGACAAGAATAGTACCAACCCAGAGATTATCACTTTCCATACAAGAAAGTGTAAATCAGCTACACAGTCCCTGAACATAAGTAAGGAGGCTTATGAGTACATGATTAGCAAGGATTCTTGTCCTTCATGGTCTAAGCCTGGCAAGTGGGCTGCAATGAGTGAAAAGGAAAGACTTGAAGCTCATTTGCAGAGAACAGTAAAACATCTTGGAGGTGTATCATATACCTATCAAGTGTTTGAGGACTAACTGGACATGTTCTCATAGTAAGGGCAGGGGTACTAATAATACCCTTGTCCTTCTTTTCTTTTCTTTTTTTTTATTTTTTTACAACCCCTGAATAAGCAGGATAAAACTAAGAGACTATGGGATATGTTCCTAAATTTATACATCTTGACCATTTCATTAGTGTAGAATATCCATTTGGTGTCCATTGGAAGCATAGCTACATACAACAGAGTGCAAAAGCAATCTTCAATACATATAAAGAGGACATTGAGGAAGGTACAAGCATAACCTTTGTAGTAAGAGGTACATCAGGAGCTATGATTGCAGGTGCTATGCTTAATGAGTTACACAACATTAACCCAACTACTAAGACCTACATCCTGATTGTCAGGAAGGAAGAAGATACAAGTGCTCATTGTTCTTCATTAAAAGGAATTGATGAGGTTGGTACTACAAGGTTCATAGTTGTGGATGACTTTATATCATCAGGTGGTACTATTAGGGCAATTATACATGATTTAGATAGGTACTTTGAGGTAATTCCTCATCCTACTAACAAGTATGATATGCTCTGTGTAGGTAACTTCATTGATGCAAAGGCATTAAAGAAAAACTCATGTGATAACTATATGAAATGGAAAGAAATTTGTTCAAGATTTGAGTATGTAATATGTTATCCTAAACCAGAATAATATGATGGTATATAATGTATTACTCCTCATTGCTTTATGTGTTTGGGTTATTATAATGTACAATAGGTATCTTCCCAGAATTGATATAGTCATATCAAGGAATAAATACATTGTGCTATTATGGTATAACAAATGGTATTGGAGTGGGGAGTGTAAGAGAACTTACATAAAACTGTTTGAAGTATGATAGAGTTTACCCTTAATGGAAAGAAACCAAGAGGGACTAAGAAATATCCAAGAAAGAGAATATTTATGAAAGCTGAAGTAGTAGCAAAGTTTGCTGTATGGTTTGTAATCTTCATTATCCTAATAACCTTAGGACTTGAAATGATTTCAGCACCTAATACCATTGAGAATGTGATAGGATTCTTTATGGTAGTGGCAACATTATATCTATCAGTCAGAACAAAGTGTTTAACAGTAATTAAATTAGAAAGAAAACATGAAAAGTAAATTGATTTTGGGACTTCTGTCCTTGTTTATGGTGTTCTCAATGACATCATGTATGGAGAAGGTAGATGCAGGTTGTGAAGGCATCAAGGTGAATTTGTATGGCAGTGATAAGGGAGTGGATGATGCTTCTTTGGTAACTGGTATTGTATGGTACAATCCTTGGACCACCACAGTATATGAGTATCCTACTTATGTACAGACCATTGACTATGAGCCATTTACAATCAATGCAAAGGATGGTTCAGAGTTCACTGTAGACCCTACTGTATCATTGAAGATTATTGATGGTAAATCACCTGCTGTCTTTAAGAAGTACAGAAAAGAGTTGAATGAGGTAATCAGAGGTACTCTGTATAACTATGTAAAGGATGCCTTTAGAATCCAGCTCAATAAGTTTACTACTGATGACATTGTAAGTAAAAGGGATAGTATTGAGAATGCTATTGAAAGGTATTTGACTCAGGCACTTGCTAAAGAGAACTTTCAATTAGAACAACTCACTTCAGGTCTCAAATACCCTCAGACCATTGTAGAGTCAGTAAATGCCAAGAATAAAGCTATCCAACAGGCTATGCAGGTGGAGAATGAGGTTAAAGTGGCAGAAGCTCAGGCTAAGAAACTTATTGTAGCTGCTGAGGCAGAGAAGAAAGCCAATGAGTTGAGGCAACAGGCTCTTACTCCTGCAATTCTTGAGAAGATGTGGATTGAGAAATGGGATGGGACTGTACCAACAGTAATCACTGGTGGGAATACTTCTACATTTTTGGATTTAAGTAAAAAAGGAATTAATTAAAAATCCACCGTAATATGGAAGAAGAATTGAAAGATGGTGATGATTATCTAAACTTACTTAAAGAAATTAGATATGCTGAAGATTCTGAGTATATTCGTAAACTTAAGGGATTAATTAAAAAATCCACCATAATATGGAAGAAGGATTGAAAGATATTGCTAACTTTGAAGGATTATATCAAGTTAGTAATTTAGGTAGGGTAAAAAGCTTACCCAATGGATTTAATAATTCAAACATAACCAATTGTTGTAGAGGAAGGTATAAAAGTATGTATGGATATAAGTGGAAATATAAACAATGACAAGAGAAGAAGTGAATAGCTTGGCTTTGTCTAAGATAGACAAAGCTAAGTATCTTATCTTAGAGCTTATTACTGGGATGGGGAAGACCAAAGTAGCAATAGACCTCATTAATCATATATGTGATAGGGTATTCAGAAATGATGAAAGCCCTACAAGTATCCTGATACTTGTATCTAAGACTGTGCATAAGCAGACTTGGAAGGATGAGATTGAGAAATGGGGAGGTATCAAGTCTGACTATATTACCATTGAATGCTATGAGTCACTAAAGAACTATGAGAACTCATACTTTGATGTAGTAGTGGCAGATGAGATGCAGCATTTGTCAGAAGCAAGAATTGATGTATTGGAGACTATCCATATCAATGAGTCTTTCATTGGATTGTCTGCCACTATTAAGAGAGACATGAGGGATTATTTCATTTACAACCACAAGGCTGAGGTCATTAAGTGTGGTCTCAAGGAAGCTGTAGAAGATGAAGTACTACCTGAGCCTACAGTATATCTACTGCCTTTGACTTTGGACACTACTAATTATACCTATAAGGTTAAGAAGTTTGGTCGTGATATAATCACCACTCAGAAAGGTTGCTATGATAGTATCTCTTCACTTATAGAGTGGTACAAGAATAAGTACTTTAACTCAAGAAATGAGAGGATAAAGAACTTATGGCTTTCAACAGCAGGCAAAAGATTGAAATGGTGTGCTGAACAGAAGGAAGCCCTTGTACTATCTCTTCTTGACAAGTTCGGGAATTACAAGACTTTGACTTTCTGTAGTAGTATTGAACAGTCAGAGAGGTTAGGTAAATACAATATCACCTCAAAGAATAAGGCTTCAGTGAAGAACCTTGAAATGTTTAATCTTAACAAGATTAAGCATATTACTGCCTGTAACATACTCAATGAAGGTGTGAACTTGACTAATTGTAGGATAGGTATATTCTGCAACTTAAATAGTTCGGAGATTGTAGTAAAGCAAAGAGTTGGTAGAATACTTAGACACAAATCTCCTATTATCATTATACCTTATTTCAAGGATACAAGGGAAGAAGAACTTGTGCAGAAGATGATAGAGGAGTATTCAGAAGAGTCTATAGTCACTATTAATAATATAAATGAAATAGCATTATGAAAACTAGAGTTAGAACAACATCCAAATTTATTGTAAAGCCAGAAAACAAAGTGGTTGTATGTAACATGTCAGTTGATATGCAACTTTTTGATTCTAAGTTATGGAATCATATAGACCCTGCTTGGTGGGCAACCAAAGCTCCTATGGTAAATGACTTTGGAGGGTTCATAGTGACAGCTAAGGCAAGATGCAACTCTGATGATACCTTTGATGAGGCTACTGGCAAGAAAATTGCTGAATCAAGAGCTAAATCCAAGGCATTCAAGACTGCTAAGAATGTGTGGGACTGCATTGCAAAAGGCTTTGTAGAAAATGCTAAAATGGCAGAGGTAATGACTAAAAACTGTGCAGCAGTAGAGGAAATTGAAGTTAATCATGTGAAAAAGCTATCAGAATGAATTATGTAATCAATGAAGATATTTGTAAGAAGAAAGGCATGGATTTACCTTCTCTTCTTGCAGTATTGCTTGTTAAGACTGGAGTAAACATTACTGAGCTGTTTAATGACTTGGTTAATAAAGAGGTACTGGTAAAAGATATGTTCTCTGAAGGTTTCCTAGTTACTCAAAGGTGGGATAGTACATGCTCTGATATATTACTTAGTGCTGATACTTCTGTACCATCAGATGAGCGACTATTACCTCTAGTAGATACTCTTATGTCTATCTTCCCATCAGGCAAGAAAGAAGGTACATCTTTGTATTGGAAAGGCAATAGAAAAGACAATAAAGAGAGGCTTCAAAAGTTCTTCAAGTTGTATGGTAATAAGTACTCTGATGAGCAGATTATACATGCAGCCAAGAAATATGTGGAATCCTTCAATGGACAGTATACTTATATGAGAGCACTTAAATACTTTATATGGAAGGATGAAAAGAAAATGGGAAGTGATGGTAGAAAGTACATTGAAGAGGTATCAGACCTTGCTTCTTACATAGAGAATGCTGGTCAGGAAGATGATTTGAAGAGAGATTGGACTTCTACAATTAACTGATTATGAGTAGATTTAAGCAAGTAATGGGAAATCTGAGGTTAAGGAGGGAGAGAGTTCTTAATGGACTTTATAATTGTATTCCTTTCCCTTTTCCAAGATTTAGAGCATGGGTTCCAGGCATTGAAACTGCTAAGTTCATAGTGGTGACTGCCAATCAAAAGGTAGGTAAATCAAAGTTCTGTGATTACCTATTTGTATATGAACCATTGTTCTTTATATTGGAGCATCCTGAGATGAGAGTTAAGGTTCTTTACTTTACTTTGGAGATGAGTCCAGAGGAAAAGTACAATGAGTTCTTGTGTCATCTATTGTTTAGATTGGATGGGATAGAGATATCTCCTACTGAACTGAAAAGTACAGATAGAGACCATCCTATTGATGAGAAGATTCTTGAATTACTTGAATCTGATAAGTATCAGAGATATATCAAGGCATTCGAGGATATGGTCGAGTATATTGATGGCCAAAGGAATCCTACAGGAATCAATAAGTACTGTAGAGACTATGCCTTAGCTCATGGACATCTTAACTTCAAGAAAGGTAAGAGGAAAGACCCTATCACAGATAAAATCATAGATGCAGATGTGGTAGACAATGACAATCCTTATACCCCAGATGACCCAGAGGAGAGGAGGATAATCATCATAGATAATGCCTCGAATCTATCTCTTGAAAGTGGATTAAAGAAGATGGAAACTATTGATAAGATGAGCAAGTATGGTATTACTCTCAGGAATCAATTGAAATTCATCTTTGTATTGATTCAGCATCAAGCACAGGCTCAAGAGGGTATTGAGAACCAAAAGCTGAATAAGCTTAAACCATCTTCTGATGGTCTTGCAGATTGTAAGACTACTACCAGAGATGCCAATATGGTTATAGGTCTCTATAGTCCATTCAAGTATGGACTAAGAGAGTATGAAGGATATGATATAACCAAGTTCAGGAACCATATAAGGTTCATGGAGGTGATTGAAGATAGAGACTATGGAGCAAATGGTCAAATCTGTCCTTTATTCTTTGATGGTGCGGTGAGTACATTTTATGAACTCCCAAGACCTGATGATAGAGAAGCATTACAGAGAGTATATAACTATATGGAATCAAGGAAAAGCAAAACTGCTAAGACTTTCTTTAGTTATGGAATAAATAAAATGAATAGAAAGTTGCACAGGTGGAAAATATTTCATAAGTTTGCAACCCTTTTCAAGTAAAAGTAACATTATAAAACAAAAACAATGGCAAATGCAGTAATCCTTTTAGGAAAAAGTGGAACAGGAAAAAGTTCTAGTATTAAGGGGTTAGACCCTAAAGAAACTGTAATATTAAATGTTTTAGGTAAAAAATTACCTTTTAAAGGTAGTAGTAGTCTATATAATAAAGAAAATAAGAATCTATTCAGGATAGATGATTATACACAGGCTATTAATATGCTTCAAGGTATAGATAAGAATGCTTCCTATGTTCATAATATCATTATAGATGATGCTATCTATATTATGAGGAAGGAATATTTCAAGAGGGCCAAAGAGACTGGATATGGTAAATATACAGAGTTGGCTATGCACTTTCAACAGATTATTTCTACTATAGAATCTATGAGAGAGGATATTAATGTGTTCTTAATTCTTCATAGTGAGGATGTCCAGAGTGATAAGACTACTGTAGGATATAAGGTTAGTACAATTGGCCAACTGATTGATAATCAATATAATCCTGTAGAGGTTGTACCTATGGTGCTGTATTCATCTATTAAATATGATGATAAAGGCGCAGCTACTTATGGCTTTTATACTCACAGATTCATGGATGGTATGGTAGAAATTCCTGCTAAGTCTCCTGCTGATATGTTTATGGAGGACTTTATTCCTAATGATTTAGGAGTAGTAGTGAAAGCTATGAAGGAATATTATGGATAGGGAAAAGACAATAGAGCTTGGTAATCAAGTATATAATATTACCCCATTTAATATAAATAGCCAATTTAAGAGAAATAATTATGAATAAGACATTAACAGTAAGACAGTTTGCAGGTGTAAAAAGAATTGCACAGAATGTTAATCCTTTGGTAGTGAAGAAGAATAAGATTGCTGCCAAGATTGATGAACTCAATGCAGAGTATAATGCCCTGACTGAGGAGATTGAGGGACATGAGATGGGTGTCAAGGCTTTGACAGGTGGTCTCACAAGTGAAGACTTGGTTGTCAAGAAGGTAGAAGATACTGGTAAGGTTGATAAGGATGGTAAGCCTGTAAAGGTTACTAAGTATGAACCTAAGGCTGGTGTAGTAGTGTTCAATGAGGAGGCTAATGTATATGAAATTCATGTAGAGGAGCCTGCTATTGACAATGTTGCTCCTGAGACAGTAGATGATGCCGAGAAGGCACCTGAAGTAGAGGTCAAGGCAGAGGGAGATTCTCCCTTTCCTAACAATCTCCCTTACTAAGTTCATTAAGAACAAGCAATAAAATAACAAGAAGTAAAATTAAATAAATTGAATAGAAATGAATAAAAATATTAATTTTAGTTTTATGGCTTTTGGTAAAGCAGTAGAGAGTAAAGAAGGTGGAAGTATTAAGAGGTATATTGGTGCTTCTCCTATATATGTTTTAGCAGTTAATCCCACAAAAGAAGAAAGAAATAAACTGTTGAATGCAGAAATAGACTCTGAGCCTGAATATCTGAGAGAAAGAGAGGTAGATGATAAGAATGTACCTCAAGTTATGGTTACTTTCTATGTCAAACCAGATGTAGAGGGAGATATAATTATTCCTATGACTTTCTTTGTAGATAAATCCTATAGGTATAATAGAGACAAAACTAAGGTACAAGTAATTGATAAATATGGTTATAGTGCTTGGGCTACCCCAGAGGACCTGAAAAATAAAGCGACTCTTAAAAGTAGCACTGGTAAAGCCCTTAGAATTACTACTGAATACAGGCCTGCCTATAATGGAGAAATACAACTTATTGAATTTATTAAGAGCTATCTTAATTTTGATGAAGCACTTTCCTATGTTAATGGTGAATGGGTTAAGAACCCCAAAGTAGCTAACATGGAGGAGTGTGAATGTTCCCTTGATATGGATAAGCTGTTTAAGGGAGATTTCTCTGAACTTAATGAAGTTCCTAAGCTTATGCCTAAGAATAAAGTCAAGGTGATGTTTGGAGTAAGAACTACTGAGGATGGAAAACAATATCAGGTAGTATATACTAACAAAGTACTTAGAAATGGAGCAAGAGATTACAGTGAAATAGATAAGGACTTACAAGAAAGAAAGAATGCCGGAGCATTCTCTAATGTGGAGTATGATATTAAACCCTTTAGAGAATATACTGTAGAAGCTACTGACTTCAATAACTCAGACTCAAGTGACATGCCTTTCCCTAAGGCAGAAGAGTCTTCTCCTTGGGATTTTGGTAAATAATAACTTTTAAACTAAACAGTTATGGCTATTGGCAAGAGTAATCCTTCTGTGACTTTAGATGATATTCTAAGTAAAACTACAGAAGCAGATATTTTAGCTTATTATCTTGGAGTTACAGAAATTCCCTGTGTAATTCATTCTCCTTTAAGAATAGATAATAAGGCTTCCTTTGGACTTTATTCCAGAGATGGGCATAGAGTCTACTATGTAGACTTTGCAAGTAAGGACAGAGGAAATACTTTTGATATTCTTTGCAAGTTGTGGGGATGCAATTATATAGAAGCTCTTGCCAAGATAGCTCATGATATTTCTAAGTTCAGTACAAAAGACCTAGGTATAAATACTTCAAAGCAACACTTAACTCCTAAGATTTTCAAGCTCAATAATACAGAGCTGCAATGTAAAGTCAGAGATTGGGCACCTCATGATATTGAGTATTGGGCATCCTATGGAATAAGTCTTGACTGGCTGAAGTATGCAGAAGTTTATCCAATATCACATAAGATTGTCATCAAAGATGGTAATAAGTATGTATTTGGAGCTGACAGATATGCCTATGCTTATGTAGAACATAAGGAAGGTAAGGTTACTCTCAAAATCTATCAGCCATTTAACAAAGGTGGTTATAAATGGAGTAATAAACATGACACTTCTGTGGTAAGTCTATGGACTAAAGTACCTGAATATGGAGAGCAAATTTGCATTTGCTCCTCATTGAAAGATGCTTTATGTCTATGGGCTAACACAGGAATACCCTCTCTTGCAATACAGGGTGAGGGATATAGGATGAGTGATACTGCAATTAGTGAACTGAAAAGAAGATATAAACAAGTCTTCATTTGCTTGGATAATGATGAGCCAGGATTGAAAGATGCTCAGAAGTTAGCTGAGGAAACAGGATTTACTAATGTAGTATTGCCACCCTTTAATGAAGGGAAAGATATTTCAGACTTGTATAAGGCTAAGGGCAAAGATGAGTTCCTTAGAATAATCAAGCCTTTATTCAACTCTTCAAGACAAGAGGACAATGATTGGGATGATTTGCCCTTTTGCATAGATTAAATAAAAGAAAAAAAAATTGAATGGGTATGAAGGAATGGAGAGAAATAGATGGATTTCCTAAATAGAAGCAATAACTCTGTAAATAATCTTGAATGGTGTAGTCACAAGTATAATCTGAATTATGGAAACAGGAATAGTAAGCTGTCTAATAGCCTGACTAACAATCCCTTCTTTAGTATCCCAGTCCTTCAATACTCTAAAACAAGAGAATTTTTAAAAGAATTTCCAAGTATAGCAGAAGCTGCAAGGACAGTGAACAATGGAAATATAAAAGCAGCTGTTACTAATATTTTAAAATGTTGTAATGGTGTAGCAGATACCCAACTTGGCACTGTTAAAAGAAAAACAGCCTATGGTTATATTTGGAAATTCAAAACATTGTGAAACATAAAATATTAAAAAGTTATGCAAAGTCGTAAAATTACAGTCATACAGACTAAGAATCAGAAGAAGAGTGTTATTATGTCAGCAGCCACGACCCTTGCTGAGTTGAAAAGTGACCTGAGAGCCAATGGTATTGACTATAATGGTATGACCTTCTTTGAAGGTACATCAAAGGTTGAATTGAAGAATGATGCTTCAGTTCTGCCACATGATGTTCCTTATAAGGGAATTGTCACCAATGAGTTGGTTTTCATGCTTACTAACACCAACAAGAAAATTAGGTCTGGCGCAATGAGTAGAAAGGAGGCATATGCTGAAATCAAGAGAAGGGGTCTTCAAGATGCTTGCCTTAAGAAGTTTGGCAAAAACTTCACTATATGTAAGACTGCTGACCTTATTGCATTGGCACAGAGCAATGGTGCTTCAAAACCTGCTCCTGTAGCACCTGCAAGTAATGGTGGTGAGTGTGTTGATACTGTAGCAAGAGCTGCTATCAGCAAGTTGGTGGAAATTCTTGAGGACAATGGCACAATTGAATATTATGAGAAGGATGAAGTACTTGACATCCTTGGGGGTGCAGTAGAAGTTGCACCATCTGAGGAGTATAAGCCTAAGTCAGATTCTCCTTACTCTGATGATGAGATTAATGATATGTTTGAAGGAATGAGTATTCATTAATAACAGACAATAGGTAAGAGGGTAGAGATACCCCCCTTATCTATTTTTTTTTATTTTTTTACAGTAATATGAGTGGAGAAACAATTAAATTAATTGAGGAGAAGATAGAAGAACTATATAACTCCTTGATGGACAAGCCACTTCGAGTATTAGGCATATTCAATGATTTCTTTGGAGAGGATAAAGTTGATATGCAAGGATATTGGAGTTTGGACAAGTTCAAATCTTGGATGAATATAGAGCCTTTATCTACTTATATTCCTGATGGTAATATTGTAAGCATGAACATGAATGACTGGAGCATGTATAAAACATGGTCTATTACTGATTTACCTGGAGACCAGGTAGAAAAGGTTGTAAATGTGCTTACAAATACTACAGTAAAGGAAAGAATTGGTAATGCTAAGTTCAATGGCATATTCATACTTGTGCATTTCCCTCATGTAAGAGTGACTAATGAGCATAATAGATTTGTGGATATTAATCACTTATGGGCTAAAGTAAAGGTGTCTTATAATGGTACACTGAATGGAGGATTCACACTTAACAGGTCAGAGTATACCCTGCTTCACATCAGAAGTCATTACATGCACAGTCATATCAGTAGTATCCCTACAGGGGATTTCACCCAATTCCAAAATCCTTGTACAGGCAGTGGTCCTATTAATGGTACTATTAGTGCCCTCAATAGGGATTATGATGAGGATATGTGGAATATGTTCTGCCTTGAACTGAGTAAGTATGTGACTGTAGAATCTATTGCTGGAGTACCTTATAATTGCTTGGAGAAGTTAGGTACCAATGATATGGAAGTAGGTGTAGATAGATTCATTACATATCTGTCTCCTAATTACTATGAAAGTGTCATTACTCCTGATAAATTCAAGGAGTTTGTAAGGTACTTTATTAGCTCTAAGAAACTCAAATTTAATTATGTCAATGGCTCTTATTCTATTGGTATGTCACTCATTGAATTTATTGTACTTATTAGTAATGAGTTTATTAAGTGGTATAATGACCAGTTTAATAAAGAGGAGCTAACTGCCAAGTTTGCAGAATTGAAGAGGAAAGGTATCTTGAAAGAATGTATCATAGATAATGGTAAGATTTACTATGATAGGGACAGGAATAATGTAAATAATTATGCTCAGTATATAGGCAAGAAAGTGTGTGTATTCAAGGGAAGAGAGATAACTGTAGATATTACAGATATTGCAGAAGTAAGGAATGAGAACAAGAGTATAATACTCAATACTCAGACTGCACTGTATATATTAAATATAATTCTTAAAGTGTTAAACTACAGATATGGAAGAAACAAAGCAACCCACGAAAGTAATCAGCTTGGTACAGAAGTCAGGTACTTATAATTATAAGCTGATTATTCCAGCAGAAGTGGAAAGAAAGATAAGGTTTACCTGTCAGAAGGTATGGAATACTGAATGGTCAGGTACATTGTTCTTTACACATGAAGGTTCATTTGAAAATAATGACCTTGTAATAAGATGTGTGGACATTTACATCATGGATATTGGAACTCAAGCCTATACAGAGTTTGATATGAATCCTGATGTGATAGCCTATATGTGTGAGAATCCTGAGCTACTTGATTGCCAAATGGGTCTTATACATTCCCATAACAATATGAGTACTTTCTTTAGTGGGACAGATACTGCTACTCTGAAGGAGGAAGGTAGGGATAGAAATAACTTTGTATCTCTCATTGTGAATAATGCAGGTACTTATACTGCTGCAATTACAAGGAGGGTTAAATCAAAGCAGGTCAAAGAATCTATGTCTTATGAGTTCTTTGGTGATGGTGAAAAGCATGATACTAAGGAATATGTAAGCAATGCAGATGAGATTGAATGGTTCTACCTTAAAATAGAGAATGAAAATGAAACATTTTCATTCCCAAACATGGCAGCAAGACTTGAGGAAATCAAGCAAGCTAAAGCAGAAAAGGCAGAAAAAGCCAAGAAAGCTCAGACACCTACATATCAAGGTGGTTATAAACCTGTTATTGCTAATTCCTATGGTACAAAGGCAGGTCCAGCAAATCTTGTCAAGAAGGAAGCTAATAAGCCTAAGGTAGTTCAGCCAACTCTTTTTGATGATATAGATGACTTGCCATTTGAAGAGGAATATGACATACCTTATGGTCAAGTATCATTTGATAAAGTTACTTTGAAGTTTCTTGTACTTCAATTGATTACAGGCAGCATTATTATCTCTAATGATAGTAAGATTGACATTACCAAATGGGCTAAGTCAATGCCTGCATTGTATGAAAAGAGATTTGGTAAGGGTGAAGAAGGCATGAAAAATTTCAAAATGTGGGCAGATACCTATGCAGAATATCTGACATGGTATGTGACAGATGAGAAGTTGGAAGAGCTTGGCTTTGATGAAACAGAAATTTGTGCTATTTGTGCCCATGATATGATAGAGGAGCTTACAAAACTCCCTGAAAATGATTATATCAAAGGGTATATTGATGCACTTCAAAAATATTTAATATTATGAATGAAGAAGTAACAGCCCAAGAAAGCCTTCCTGCAACTTTACAGGAAGCTTATAATTCTTTTATAGAGGACCTCAATGAGAGTGCTATACCTGAATCAGATAATCCTATGGAAAATGATGGTGATAGTATTAGCTCTGGACTTTCAGAAGAAGAACAGGCTATCCTTGACCAAGCTGTAGAGGATGCACATCAGGAAATACCTACAAACTCTGCAACTTTGCTTGTGGATGAAGCTACAAGTAGGTTTAGTTCTGCCATTTGGTATGAGAACATTCAGAAGAAGACTGTCATTTTGGCAGGTGTAGGTGGTATTGGTAGTTATGTAGGCTTCTTATTGGCAAGGATGAAGCCAGCTTCTATGTTTATCTATGATGATGACATAGTAGAAGCTGTCAATATGTCAGGTCAGTTATATGGTCAGTCTGATTTAGGCAGAACTAAAGTATCTGCACTGGCTGAGATGATTAGAAACTATGCTGGCTATAGCAGTGTCTTTGCAATAAATGAGAGATTTACCAATGAATCTGAAGCATCAGACATTATGATTTGTGGCTTTGATAATATGGCAGCAAGAAGACTCTTCTTTAATAAATGGGTAAATCATGTTCAATCCAAACCAGAAGAGGAGAGAAAGAATTGCTTATTTATTGATGGCAGATTAGCAGCAGAAGAGTTTCAGGTATTGTGTATCAAGGGAGATGATGAGTACAACATCAATAGGTACAATAATGAGTTCCTATTCTCTGATGCAGAAGCTGATGAAACTATCTGCTCCTATAAACAAACTACCTTCTGTGCAAATATGATTGCATCTTATATGGTTAATTTGTTTGTAAACTTCTGTGCTAATCAATGTAAGCCTCTCATTGATAGAGACCTGCCATTCCTTACCACATATAATGCAGAAACAATGTATCTTAAAACTGAAGTATAATGGAATTTAACCCAAGATTTGCATATAATGTAATGGGTGTTTTCAATAGCAGTGAGTTGGGTGATCCAGACCAACTTGAAATGAATCTGTCTCTTGATAGTAACAATGTATTTAGAAGAAGCCTTGTCATTGAAGTAAACAATGATGAGGTAGAGATACCTGTGATTGCAAGAGAACACTTTGAAAAGCTGGTCTCAGACAATATGGCTTATTCCACAATTATGGGAATCAAGAGGATAATACTGCCATTATATGATAATGCACCAAGCCGAGAGAGAAGAACCTTTGATAGTATCATAACTCAATTATTTACTAATGTAGGATATGGTAAAAGATTGCAGAAGATAACTACCAATAAGGGTGAAGTGTATTATGGTGGTAAAGGTATCATCTTTGATGAGAGCTACACTCCATTACTATTATGTACATTAACTGCAAGAAGTGTACATACTGAGGATAATGGTAATACTATGGTCTATTACAGACCTGTGTGCCATGTCAGTCCCAAAGTATTCTTAGAGTCTGATAAGTTGATTAATAAAGGTATCATCAAGAAATTGATTCCCTATTATACAAGTATGGATATAAATTTCCCAAGAAACAATTACAGTTTCAGCAGTAATCCAGAGGACAGGAAAGTAAAGGTCATAGTAGATAATTTCAATAAGTTCTTTATAGAACCTATTAAACCTACCCCATCTACCTGCTCTAATGATGCACTGAATGAATGCCTTATTGACAATATTGATGACATAATGATGTTGATATGACATTAGATGAATACTTTGGAGATTGGATGAAGGTAATTGATAGGACAGAGCTTAATAATGTAATGGCTAAGGTTGGGCAAGAATACAGGAGAAAGCCTTTGTGTCCTGCCCAATCTAATGTATTCAGAGCATTCGAGCTTTGTCCTCTCAATGACTTGAAAGTAGTTATGTTAGATCAGGATCCTTATCCACAAAAGGGAGTGGCAACTGGAGTATTATTCGGGAATAGAAAGGAAGTTGATGAGGATAACTTATCTCCTTCATTAAATGTTGTTAAAGAAGCAGCAATCAATTTTGAAGTTCCACATTATTGTATTACCTTTGACAACTCTCTTGAGAGTTGGTCTAAACAAGGAATACTAATGATAAACTCTGCACTCACTGTAGAAATGAATAGGATAGGTTCCCATGTGATGTTGTGGAGACCTTTCATAGCTAAATTGCTAAAGAACTTGTCTGAATATAATACAGCTATAGTATATGTATTGTTTGGCAGACAAGCCCAAACCTTCAAACCTTATATTAATGATAGGTTCAATCATATTATAGAGATTGAACATCCTGCATATTTTGCAAGGAGTGGTACTAAGATGCCACATCAGCTATTTGTTGATATAAGTAATAAGGTAAAAGAGATTTATGGTATGCCTATAAAATGGTACGAAGAGTATTAATATTAAACAAAAAAATGGAAAAGATTTATTTGACAAATGGTAAGGAAGTACAGATTGGAGACACTCTGACTAAAGTATCTAAAGTGAAAGACCCCTTCTTTGGTAAGGGTACTGTAGTTCAGCACATTGTAGTGACTAAGGACATTCTTCCTAAACTCCTTGAGGCTGGCATTGTTACTACTACCAAGCCTGCAAAGTCTGCTGTGGTTGAATCTGAGGTTCCTATGGAGTTGGAGTACTACATTCAGAAGATTGCAGAGAAACTTGGTTGGAAGATTGAGAAGGTCTATAACTACCTTAACAGTGTAGATACTATTCTTCCTGCTGCTGCATTCTCTATAGTACTTAGAGAAGTAGCCATTGAGTTGGACAAGAAGTATGAGGACCATATTGAGAAGAGTCCTGAGATTTATGTAATCTCTATGCTTGATGGTAGAATTACCAAGGCTAATAAGGCTCATATCAAGAACTATAGGAACTTTGCAGCATTCAGGTCTATAAGTGATGCGAAGATTGCCTGCAAAATTACAAGAGACCTTCTTAAGGAAATATTCAAAAGTGGAAAATAAGAAGATTAGGAATGCTACTGTATGTGCTGCTAAGAATATAACTTTCAAAAGTATATTAGAGAAAACATGTTTTACTTGTCTTGAAGAACATGGATTTGCTCCTAAATATGAACCAAAGAAATTCATCCTTTTTCCTTCTTTTGTTCCCATAACTCCCTTTTATGATAAAGAGACTGATACACAACAGAAGAAAAGGGTTGAATCTTTAGGTAGGCAAAGTAGTAAGGAACTTAGACTATGTGATGGGCTAATTCAGCCCATTACATATACTCCTGATATATATGTAAGATATAATAATTTGGACATTTGGATAGAATGTAAAGGATTTACCAATGATGTATTTCCTTATAAGAAAAAAATGTTTAGAAAGCTACTTGATGACATATATAATAGTTCAGGACAAAAAAGTATATACTTTGAAGTGTATACTAAGAAGCAGCTCTTACAAGCTATAAATATAATTAGAAATTATGGGAATACTGACTGATATTGAGAGGCTTATATATGCACTTCCCACAAAAGATATTGAATTGGCAAATAAATTCATAAGAGAAAGAGATTTTGAGTTTTTACAAGATTTAGTTAACTCAGCAGTGTATAAAGTTAAAAGGGCTAAGACTATAGGGAATGTAAGCAGCCCTTTAATGTCAGTAGATATTGATAACCTTTTATCTTTAAAGTCTACAGTAGATATATATTGCATGAGACTAGGAATATATGACCTAGAGAAATAATATTTTTTTTTCTTTTTTTTTCTATGAATACAATCAAGAAAAAGCTATCTGATATATCTCTTAATATAACAGAAGAGGAGTATAGAAGGGACTCAGCATTAAGCTATTCAACCCTTGCAAGATATGAGAGGGAGGGATTCAATAACTTGGATAAGTTATTTGACAGGTTAGAAACACCTTCTCTTACCTTTGGTAGTGCTGTAGACAGTATTATCACAGGTGGTCAAGAAGAGTTTGATGAAAGGTTTATGGTTGCTGAGTTTCCTTCTACTCCAGACTCTATTATAAAGATGGTAAAATCTTTGTTCAGTCAGTATGGAGATTCTTATAGGAGTCTTATCACAATTCCTGATGATGCAATCATTAAGGAGACTGAATATCAGAGTTATCAGATGAACTGGAAGCCTGAGACAAGGGCTAAAGTTATCAAGGAGAAAGGAGCTGACTACTATAACCTGTTATTTATAGCAGGCAGTAAGACTATACTTGATACTCAGACCTATCAAGATGTGTGCAGTGCAGTAAGAGCATTGAAAGGGAGCAAATCCACTCAATTCTACTTTGCAGAGGACAATCCATTTGAGCCAGACATTGAAAGATTCTATCAGTTGAAGTTCAAAGGAGAGTTCAATGGTGTAAAGTATAAAAATATGGCTGACTTAATCATAGTCAATCATAAAGAGAAGTGGGTAAAGCCAGTAGATTTGAAAACAAGTTCCCATACAGAGTGGGATTTTTATAAATCCTTTGTAGATTGGAATTATCAAATTCAGGCAAGACTATATTGGGCTATTATAAGGCAGAATATGGATAAGGATGAGTACTTCAAAGACTTCAAGCTGCTTGACTATGATTTCATTGTAGTCAATAGGAGAATCCTTGTCCCATTGGTGTGGACTTGTCCATTTACACAGGCAGCAGGTACATTGAAGTTTGGAAAGAATGACCAAATAGAAATGAGAAGTCCTTTTGTGATAGGAGAAGAGCTTTCTTCTTATCTCACTTCCAGACCAAGAGTTCCTGTGGGTATTAATGAAACTGGTCCTAATGATTTAAGAGAATGGTTAAATACATTGTAATATGCAAGTAGTAAAAAGAGATGGCAGTATAGAGGAATTTAATGTTGATAAGATTATAAGTGCTGTAGAGAAAGCCTTTAAGTCTTGCAACAAGAAAATGCCTCAATATCTGTATGATGTGATAGGTGCCTTGTTTGGCACTTTGGAAGGAGATACTATAGGTATTGAGGAGATACAGAATAAGGTTGAGGATGTTCTTATGAATGACAAACACTTTGATGTAGCAAAGAGTTATATCATTTATAGGGAACAGCATAAGCAGGCAAGATTCATTAGGGGAAGAATTGACTATATGAATGAGTATAGTCAATCTAATGAGAATGCAGCTACTTCATCAGAAACAGATGCCAATGCAAATGTAACTATGAAGAATGTTGCCAACCTTGAGGGTGAAGTATATAAGACTACTAATAGGGTTATTCAGAGGCAAAGAATGAAAGACAAGCTGAATGAAATGTACCCTGAAGTAGCCAAGAAGTATGAAGAGGATTTGAACTCTCATGTCATTTATACACATGATGAAGCAACTACTCCTGTCTTGAAGCAGTATTGTATGGCTGTGAGTCTGTATCCTCTTATGATGGAAGGAGTTGGCAATATTGATGGTATCACTCCAACACCTCCTAATGACCTGCAATCATTCAGTGGTCAAGTAACCAATCTTATCTTCTTGCTATCTTCTCAGTGTAAAGGTGCAGTGGCAGTAGGTGAATACTTTATTGCCCTCAACTATTACATTGTACAGGAATTTGGTCCTAATTGGTATGAAAAGTTGGATGTAGTAACTACTACAGACCATTGCAGTAAGCAGAGGACTGTAAGAGATGCCATATATAAAGCATTCAAACAGTTTATCTATGGTGTAAATCAGCCTGCTGGTAATAGGTCATATCAAAGTCCATTCAGTTGTAGGTGGACTATAAACCCCTTGAATTGCTGGAACCCTAAGTCATAAGATATGGCAATCAGCAGCCAAGACCAATTTATTGGTAAGGTTCAACGACTATTCCTTTATGGAAGTACACTCAAGTGAGTGGAAGCTGGGGGTACTCATTTTTTGAGTAATGATATAGTCTGAACTTATAGGAAACTATAAGAAGTTCATAAGAGAACTGCATAGAATTAACGACTCTATGTGAACATAATGTTACAAATGTATCTTATTATGACCATACTTACTTTGATTCACTATTTGGAGAGTTCTATTATCCTGATGGTACTAAGCCTCAATGGGAAGCAGTAGATTGTCTGCAAAGGCTGTTTATGAAGTTCTTCAATAAGCTGAGAACCAAACAGATTCTTACATTCCCTGTAGAGACAATGGCTATGGTGTATGACCCTAAGACCAATGATATTATAGATAAAGACTATAAGGACTTTACTGCTGAGATGTATGCAGAGGGTCATAGCTTCTTCACCTATATATCAGATAGTGCTGATAGTCTTGCATCATGTTGTAGATTAAGGAATGAACTTGCAGAGAATACCTTCAACCCTACAAGTGGGTTGACTGGTGTTATGACTGGTAGTTGCAATGTAATCACTCTTAATATGAATAGGATTGTGCAGGATTGGTTTAACTCTGTGAAAGGATATGACCTTATAAGTTTGGAGGATTTCAAGCCACATTTGGTGTCTATTCTTGAAAGAGTCTACAAGTATCATATAGCCTTCAAGACCATGTTATATGAAATGGAAGAGAGAGGAATGTTTGCAGCTTCAAATGGAGGATATATCCATATCAGCAAATTATACTCTACCATAGGTATTAATGGCCTGAATGAGGCTGCTAGGTTCTTGGGACTTAAGGTAAGTAACAATGAGGAATATATCAAATTCCTTCAACTTGTACTTGGAACTATTAAAGAACAGAATAAGATACATTCTATATATGATAAAAGCAGGCCATTCCTATTTAATTCTGAGGTAGTACCTGCTGAGGGATTAGGAGGAAAGAATTATAACTGGGATAAGGAAGATGGCTATTGGGTCCCAGAAGATGAGAACCTGTATAACTCATACTTCTATAATGCACATGATGATACCTCAGTGCTTGATAAGTTCATTCTTCATGGAAGACAGACTTACCAATATACTGATGGGGGAAGTGCAGCCCATATCAATCTTGAAGACCATCTCAGCAAGGAGCAGTATCTCAAGCTTATAGCTTTTGCTATAGCTAATGGAACTAACTACTTCACATTTAATATTCCTAATAGTAAGTGTGATACTTGTGATTACATTACCAAGCATCCTATTACTGAATGCCCTAAGTGCCATAGCAAGAACATTACCCAATACACAAGGGTCATAGGGTATCTGAGACCTATAAAGAGCTTTGGTGAAGACAGACAGATAGAGGCAGGAAGGAGAGTATATGGAAAGATGGATTAGTATGGTAGCAGTGGTTCTTGTAGTTCTGAAGCTATGTGGTGTCATTAGTTGGCCATGGTGGCTAATCCTAAGTCCTTTATGGATTCCACTACTATTGTTGGTAGGACTGTATCTTGCAATAATAATTACATCACATGGAAAATTATGTTGAAATATGTAGATACTAAGATAGTTTTTGCAGAGGTACCAAATGAAGTTACTTTAGCCATAAATATCTCTAATTGTCCATGCCATTGTAAGGGCTGCCATAGCCCTTACTTGGCAGAGGACATTGGGGAAATATTGGATGAAGATGCTTTAGAGGAGATGGTACTTGCCAATAAGGGTATTACCTGCATTGCATTTATGGGTGGAGATTCAGACCCTGAGAGCATAAACAGGCTTGCAGAGTTTGTAAAGAAGAAACGTAGCATGGGCTTAAAAGAGTGGAACAATATAAAGGTTGCATGGTATAGTGGCAGGGATATTCAGGCTGATGAAATTGACCTGAAAAACTTTGACTATATCAAACTTGGCCCATATATGGAAGAGTATGGTCCACTTACAAGAAGGGGTACAAATCAGAGGTTCTACTGGGTATGTAAGGCAATACATGAATATCCTGATTTGAAAAAAGAAGAGAGGTATTATACTATAGATATGACAAATGAATTTTGGAAAGATGAGACTAAAGATTAAAGTAAAAGTATTGACTGGAGGATGCATGCCTTCAATTAGTGAAAAGGGAGATTGGATTGATTTGAGGAGTGCTGAAACAGTTGAATTGAGTGCTTCTCAGGCCAACACATTAAAGAGGAGGACTGTTAATGGAGTAGCAGAGGGCCATAGGGAGGTAAAGATACCTGTTTATTATATTCCTCTTGGAGTAGCAATAAAGCTGCCAAAGGGATTTGAGGCTATTATAGCCTCCAGGAGTAGTGCTCCTGATAAATTGAAAGTGTTTATCCCTAATGGAGAGGGTATAGTAGACAACAGTTATAGTGGCAATGCAGATGAGTGGCATTATATATGTTCTCCTATGGAGAATACTACCATTAATAGTGGTGATAGGATATGCCAGTTTAGGATACAGCTTAGTCAGAAAGCTACTATGTGGCAGAAGATTAAATGGCTGCTAAGTTCAGGTATTGAACTTGTGGAAGTAGATGATTTGGGTAATGAAAATAGATCAGGATTTGGC
>ULLG01015501.1_pt1 | contig 38754 bp, 32 predicted proteins | sample 1951341 | NCBI WGS metagenome assembly ULLG01 (sample SAMEA4835519, study PRJEB28245) | human gut metagenome | biome: gut microbiome; material: fecal sample | place: Denmark | collected 2008 | reverse complement strand
CTGAACATCTGCTGTTTCCGGCTCCCCGGCTACATCATGTGCCTCGGCAGGTTTCTCTGCTTCTTCGTGCTTTGGTTTGAAATCCACGATAGGCTTTGCCTTGGATACTGACTGGAATTCCTCATCTTCTTCGTAAGAAATGTCTTCATCGTAAAAAGATGTGGCTTTGTCATTCTGTGGTTCGTTGTCCTCATCCACAAAAATATCGTCCTCGTCTGCTGCGCTTTTCTTAGCGTGGTGGGATTCGTTCTTACTAAAAAGCGGAAGTTTGACAAGTTCATCCTTCAGGAAACTGTTTAAACTCTGCTTTTTCTTCTTGCTCTTGCTGACTGCCACAATTGCTGTTGCAACTGCCGTAACTCCTAATACTATGGCACCGAAAGTACCAAATCCATGTTTGTCTTTATCTTTCATGTCTGACCCTCTCCGTTCAAATAGTCTCAAAATTAAGCTACCTCTATTATCGGATTTTTAGGGGGTATTTGTCAACTAAATTGAGTATTAAAATACCCTTTTTTCTTAAATTTTTTCATATAAATTATATAAGTGATAATAAGCGGTACGGCAGCACATACCCATGCAACCGGACCGGCAAAACATACACCGGAAAAACCTATCGCTTTTGGAAGCGTGTATGCGACTATAGACCTAGCTCCAAGTTCAAAAAATCCCGCAAGTAACGGCATTGTTGTCTTACCCATTGCCTGAAGAGCATTTCTGAAAATAAAAATCTGGAACAATGGGATATAGAAAAACATTGAAATATGGAGATAAGTCATTGCATAGGAAAGTATTAATTCATCCCCGCCTTTTATGAAAAGCCGGCTGATTGGTCTGCCGAAAATGAAAATAACACCCATACATAAAACTGCGCTTCCAACCGTAAAAAGACTCCATTTCAATATTCCGTTTTTAATCCTGTCATATCTGCCGGCACCTACATTCTGACCGACAAAATTTGCAACTGTTACGCCACCCGATATGCCAAACTGCATGATAAGCTGTTCCGTTTTACTGGAAGCCGTAAAAGCGGCAATGTAATTCTCTCCAAATACATTTACGGCACCCTGTAGGATGATTGTTCCGATTGCCGTAACCGAAAACTGGAACGCCATCGGAAGTCCTATGGTAAGGTGTGTCTTTATAATTCCCGGATTAATTTTAAAATCTTCTTTCTTTATATGAAGAACAGGGAACTTAACGGAAATATATACGATACACGCAATTCCGGCAACAAGCTGTGCAAGCACTGTAGCAATGGCGGCACCTGCAACGCCCCAATTAAATACGACTATAAAAAGCAAATCCAGACCGATGTTAAGGAGTGCTGAAAAAATCAGGAAATAGAGCGGGGTTTTGCTGTCACCAAGAGCCCTTAGTATACACGAAACGGCATTGTATAGCATAGGTGCAGCTATTCCTGCAAAAATAATAACGATATAATTATAGGACATATCAAAAATACCGTCCGGTGTGTTAATAAGCCTTAGAACCGGCTTGGTTATCAGCACCGAAAGTAAAGTGATAAACAATGTGATTCCGGACCACAACATAATGGCATTACATACGGAATTACGCATCCTGTCATAATCTTTTGCCCCAAAGCATTGTGCTATATGGACCGAAAAACCGCTTGTTATTCCTATAACAAACCCATTGACAAGGAAAAACATTGACCCGGTATTACCTACGGCAGCCAATGTACTGTTTCCAAGACATTGTCCGACAATAATTGTATCGGCAAAATTGTATATCTGCTGTACAAGATTGCCAATCAGCACAGGGATTGCATATTTTATCATAAGGCTGATTGGTTTTCCTGTTGTTAAATCTTTTGCTTTTGACATTACATTCTCTCCGGTGCTTCGATACCAAGCAAGTCAACACATGTCTCTAACACATCTTTTGTAAGTTTTATGAGTGCAATATAACCTTTCTTTTTATTTTCATCTTCTTCTGAAAGAATCTTTGTTTCATGATAAAAATGGTTAAAAGCATTGGAAAGATCATATATGAATTTACAAATTTTGTGAGGTGCACTTTCTTCATATGCTGTCTTAATCATATCCTGCATGCCTGTGAGCACAAGCATAAGTGAACGTTCGCTCTCGCTCTCAGGGTTAGCAGTATGGATACCTGACACCACGCCTCCTGCATTTTCATATTTTTTAAGAATAGATTTAATTCTTACAATTGTATAAAGGATATATGGGCCTGTGTCTCCCTCAAAAGAGGTGAAACGATCAATATCAAATACATAATCCTTAGATGCCTGATTGGACAAATCACCATATTTTAATGCGGCAAGTCCTACCATCTTAGCTGTATTTCTGGCTTCACTCTCATCCACGGTACGGTTAGCCATGATTTTTTCGTATACCTTGTCTTCAATTTCTTTTATGAGGTATTCAAGACGCAGTACACCACCCTGTCTTGTCTTGAAAGGTTTGCCGTCACTGCCGTTCATCGTACCGAAACCGATGAACTTAAGTTCTGTATCAGGAGATACGATTCCTGCTTTTCTTGCCACACGGAAAAACTGTGTATAGTGAAGTTCCTGTCTCTTATCCGCAAGGTAAATGTATGACTTAGGTGCATATAATTTTTCCCTCTCGATAAGTGTCGCAAGATCGGAGGTCTCGTAATTGGCTGCTCCGTCCGATTTCTGGATGATACATGGAGGAAGCTCCCTGCTGTCATTCTCCTCGGCTATGTCTACAACAATGGCACCCTGGCTTTCATGGGCTATCCCCCTGTCTACCATATCCTTAACCATATCAGCAATATATGGCTGGGCATCACTTTCACCCTTCCATAAATCGAAATGGACATTAAGGTTGTCATAATTTTTCTTCAAATCAGCAACCGACACATTGATAATGTGTTTCCAGAGGGCTGTGTATCCTCTGTGACCGTTCTGTAAAAGATATGTGGCATTCTGAGCCGATTTCTTATATTCGGCATCTTCTTTTGATTTGCCGCTGGCACATGGATAAATTTCCTCAAGTTCTGATATTGTAAAAGGCGCTTCCGCCGGATATTCGCCTGTGAAATTATCATCAAAATATGGTAAATCCGGTTTACGTTCTTTGAGTTCTGTAATAATAAGTCCCATCTGGAGACCCCAGTCGCCAAGATGAACATCACCTATTGTCTTATAACCCGCAAATTTGCAGATTCTTTTTACACTTTCGCCGATTACTGCCGAACGAAGATGTCCGATATGAAGAGGCTTGGCTACATTGGCTCCGCCGTAATCAACAAATACCGTCTCATCCTTAGGTTCACAGTCGCATCCAAACTTATCCTCCAAAGCCATGGTACGAACATAACCACCTATAAAATCTGCGCTCATTACCATGTTGATAAAGCCCGGTTTGATACATTCAACCTTCTCAAAGGCACTGTTGTCCTGTAAAATTGCAACCACTTCATCACCAATCATAAATGGTGCTTTCTTATATTCCTTTGCTGCTGCCATTGCCCCGTTGCACTGATATTCACATAAATCAGGTCTGTTGGATATTCCTGTCTTTCCGTATTTATCATCATAGCCGCATTGTTTAAAAGCATTTCCGACTATTTCTGTAATCTGGTCTAATATTTTTTTCATAAAAATTATTCCTCCGTTGGTTATGTTCCATTATACTTTTCATATTTACGGTTGTAAAGAAATTTTAACGTTAAAACAGCTATGAGAGGATTCCGGAAATCCCAGATAAACTCATAGCTGTCATTAGAAATTCTTAATTATTCCATAACAATTAAATTGTTGCTATATCAATCGGTGTCATTGACTGTGTTGCCTGACATTCAAGACTTGTAAGCAATGCATTGGCTGTATCAAGTGATGTAAGAACGTTTACGCCGGTCTCGATTGCATGTCTTCTGATAATGAAACCATCGTGGCTCTTTTCAATACCGTTCTCAGGTATATCGATAACAAGATCAATCTTATGGTCAAGAATAAGGTCAAGAAGTGTTGGTGATTCCTGTTCAACCTTATTGATCTTAATTGCCTCAACGCCGTTTTCATTGAAATAACGTGCTGTACCTCTTGTCGCATAAATTGTATATCCAAGAGCTGCAAAACGTTTTGCAACCGAAAGAGCATCTTTCTGCTCATGATCATTAACTGTCATAATCATCTGTTTATGTTTTGGAAGATTAACGCCTGCACCTACAAAGGCTTTGTATAATGCTTCGTTAAAATCTTTTGCTATACCAAGACATTCACCTGTCGATTTCATTTCCGGTCCAAGGCTGATATCAGCGCCGCGAATCTTTTCAAATGAGAATACAGGCATCTTGATAGCAATGTAGTCTGCTTTCTTCTGAAGTCCGGGTGTATAGCCAAGACCTTTGATTGTATTACCGATAATAACCTGTGTAGCAAGTTTTACAATAGGAATACCTGTAACTTTGCTTATATATGGAACAGTTCTTGAAGAACGTGGATTAACCTCTATTACATATACCTGGTCATTGTATACGATAAACTGGATATTAATAAGACCTTTTACATGTAAAGCTCTTGCAAGCTTAATTGTATAATCTTCAAGCATATCCACAATTTTCTGTGAAATACTCTGGGCAGGATATACTGAAATACTGTCTCCTGAATGGATACCGGCTCTTTCAATATGCTCCATAATACCGGGGATTAAAATATCTTCTCCGTCACAAACGGCATCAACTTCAATTTCCTTACCCATAAGGTATTTATCAACAAGGATTGGATGTTCCTGAACCTGTCTGTTAATGATTTCCATAAATTCAACAATATCTTTGTCGCTTATGGCAATCTGCATACCCTGTCCGCCAAGGACATAGGAAGGTCTTACAAGAACAGGATAACCTAATTCATTAGCTGCCTCAAGAGCTTCTTCTGTAGTGAAGACTGTCTTTCCTGCTGCTCTTGGAATTCCTGTCTGTTCAAGAATCTCATCAAAAAGCTCTCTGTCTTCTGCCGCATCAACATCTTCTGCGCTTGTACCGAGGATTGGAACGCCCATTTCCATTAATGCTTTTGTAAGCTTAATGGCTGTCTGTCCACCGAACTGTACAACAGCTCCGTCCGGATGTTCAAGTTCAACAATGCTTTCAACATCCTCAGGTGTCAATGGTTCAAAATAAAGTTTGTCAGCTATATCAAAGTCGGTACTTACTGTTTCAGGGTTATTATTGATAATGATTGTCTCATATCCTTCAGCCTTAAATGCCCATGTACTGTGAACCGAACAATAGTCAAATTCGATACCCTGTCCGATTCTTATAGGACCTGAACCGAGTACGAGGACTTTTTTCTCAGGCTTAGTCTCAATAACTTCATTTTCTGAGCTGTAGCATGAATAGTAGTAAGGTGTTGAAGCCTCAAATTCGGCAGCACAGGTATCAACCATCTTAAATGCCGCATGAATACCATATTCATCCCTTAAAGCCTTAATTTCTTTTTCTGTCCTGCCTGTAAGTCTTCCGATAACAACGTCAGGGAATTCAATTCTCTTTGCTTCAGCAAGAAGTTCTTTGGTAAGTTCCTCTGTCTTGAGGCGGTTTTCCATTTCAACGATAATGTGGAATTTATCGATAAACCACTTATCAATCATGGTAATATCATGGATTGTATCGTAAGAAATGCCTCTTCTTAAAGCCTCTGCAACAACATACATACGCTTATCATCAATGTTGTGAAGAAGATCTATAATGTCATCATCAGAATATGATGAGTAATCATCGTTCATAAGCGAATCAACGTGCTGTTCAAGTGAACGGATAGCCTTCATAAGTGCGCCTTCAAAGTTAGTGCAGATACTCATGACCTCACCGGTTGCCTTCATCTGTGTCGTAAGCTTTCTTGAAGCAGTAATAAATTTATCAAAAGGAAGTCTTGGAATCTTAACTACGCAATAATCAAGAGCAGGCTCAAAACTTGCAAATGTCTTATGTGTAATTGCATTAGGTATCTCATCAAGGTTATATCCGAGTGCTATCTTAGCCGCAACCTTGGCAATAGGATAACCTGTTGCTTTGGAAGCAAGAGCTGATGAACGGCTTACACGAGGATTAACTTCGATAACGCAATATTCAAAACTTGTTGGATGAAGTGCAAACTGTACATTACATCCGCCTGTTATTTTAAGTTCGTCAATAATATTAAGAGCTGATGAACGAAGCATCTGGTATTCCTTATCAGACAGTGTCTGTGAAGGTGCAACTACAATACTGTCACCTGTGTGTACTCCGACAGGGTCAATATTTTCCATATTACATACTGTAATACAGGTTCCGTTGGCATCACGCATTACTTCGTATTCGATTTCCTTCCATCCTGCGATACATCTTTCAACAAGTACCTGACCTACACGGCTTAATCTTAAACCATTGGAAAGAATGTCGATAAGTTCTTCTTCGTTCTTAGCAATACCGCCGCCGCTTCCACCGAGTGTATATGCCGGGCGGAGAACTACAGGGTAACCAATCTGGTTGGCAAAAGCAATACCGTCTTCAACGTTCTCAACAACAAGAGAAGGTGCACAAGGCTCTCCGATTTTTTCCATTGTTGTCTTAAATTCAAGTCTGTCTTCTGCCTTCCTGATTGTCTCAGCGGTTGTACCGATTAATTTAACATTATGTTCTTCAAGGAAACCTGTCTCAGCAATTTCCATTGCAAGGTTAAGACCTGCCTGTCCACCGAGTGTAGGAAGAATACTGTCCGGTTTCTCCTTGAGAATAATCTGCTCAAGTGACTTAACTGTCAATGGCTCAATGTAGACTTCATCAGCAATATTTTTATCAGTCATGATTGTGGCAGGGTTAGAGTTCACAAGAACAACCTCCATGCCTTCTTCTTTAAGAGAACGACATGCCTGTGTTCCCGCATAGTCAAATTCGGCAGCCTGACCGATTACAATAGGACCTGAACCGATTACTAATACTTTTTTTATGTCTTTATTCTTTGGCATAATTAATCCCTGCCTTTCTTCATCATATTCATGAATCTGTCAAAAAGATAATCCGAATCCTTAGGGCCTGCACAGGCTTCCGGATGGAACTGGACTGTAAAAATGTTCTTGCCTACATATTCAAGACCTTCATTGGTCTTGTCATTAACATTGATAAATGCAGGTCTTGCAATCTTATCATCAAGTGTATCCATATCAACAACATATCCATGGTTCTGTGATGAGATATATACCTTACCGGTCTGAAGATCCTTAACCGGATGATTAGCTCCTCTGTGTCCGTATTTCATCTTATGTGTATCAGCGCCTGTGGCAAGTGCCATAAGCTGATGTCCGAGACAAATTGCAAAAATAGGAACATCCGAATCATATAATTTCTTGATTTCCTTAATAATGGAAACACATTCCTTAGGGTCTCCCGGACCGTTAGAAAGCATTATTCCGTCAGGATTAGCTGCAAGGATTTCTTCTGCTGTGGTTAAAGCAGGATAAACAGTTACCTCACAGCCTCTCTTATTAAGGGATCTTGCAATATTTCTCTTGGCACCGAAATCCATAAGTGCAACCTTAAATCCATCACCGGGAAGTACATATTTCTCTTCACAGGTTACTTTTTCAACAACCTTGCCTGTGGTATATTCTTTTAATTTAGGGAGAATCTCATCAAGATTATAATTCTCATTAGTGGTAATCATTCCGTTCATAGTACCCTTTTCCCTGAGAATCTTGGTAAGAGCACGGGTATCAATACCGGCAATACCCGGAATGTTATTTTCTTTAAGAAAATTTTGTATAGAATCTTCACTACGGAAGTTACTTGGAACACGTGAAAGTTCTCGGACAATAAAACCGTCAGGCCATGGTCTGCCTGATTCCTCATCAGCATAGCAAATACCATAATTGCCAATTAATGGATATGTCATAACTACTGCCTGTCCGGCATATGATGGATCTGTAAGAACCTCTAAATATCCTGTCATTGAGGTATTAAAAACAATTTCACTGATTACTTCTCTCTCAGCTCCAATGCTTGTACCTTCAAAGACATTTCCGTCACTTAGAATCAAAAATGCTTTCATCTTCACACCTTCAAACCTTTCACATGTATTATTTATTTAGGCAAAAAAAAAACAACTAAACATACTGATAGCGCTTTTTTTCTTCAAATTGTAGAAATTTTACCATAAAATCCGGCTGATTTCAAGATGCAAATTGTACTCAACAAATATTTTTTTCATCATATAATATCATGTAAGCATCGACGCTGTCATTTGCGATTAATTTTGCATCGCAGCAATATGAATTATAATATCCGGAAAGGTTAAAATTATGCTTTATAAAAATGATGAAACCGGCTTTTTAAGGGTTAATATCACGAATGAAGAAGGAATTCCCATTGATGCAACCGTCAGCATCTACGAAGGTACGGATGAAGAAAACCCTGTTGACGTTGCAGAAACCAATTCCATAGGTCAGACAGAACAAATCGAACTGCCGGCTCCACCACAGAGCATCAGCGAAGCTCCCGGCATTATCATACCTTACTCCATGTATAATATTGTAGCTTCTGCTCCGGGCTTTGCCCCGGTTTCCATTACCGGTTCAAATATTTTTTCCGGAATATTATCAATACAAAATATTATTCTTACGGGAAATCCCGGCAATTATAACATTGGTCCCAATACACTAATCGGCAACTATCCTCCAAAAATTCCTGAGGCCGAGATAAAACCCATTGAAAACACCGGTGAAATTGTTCTTGACCGTGTTGTGGTTCCTGAAACCATTGTTGTCCATGACGGTGTCCCATCCGACTCGACAGCAACGGACTACTACGTTCCATTTGCCGATTATATAAAAAATGTTGCCAGCAGTGAAATATACCCTACATGGCCCAGAGAAACCATCAAAGCCAATGTAATTGCCATTATTTCTTTTACCCTGAACCGTGTATACACCGAATGGTACCGCAATAAGGGTTATTATTTTACCATTACATCTTCTACCGCTTTTGACCATAAGTGGATTAATAAGCGTAATATTTTCGACACCATCTCCAATGTTGTTGATGAATATTTCTCAAATTATGTATCCCGTCCCGATGTCAAACAGCCAATCCTCACCCAATACTGCGACGGCAAAAGGACTACCTGCAGCGGTCTCAGCCAGTGGGGTTCCAAGTCTCTTGGGGATGACGGCAAAACCGCTCTCCAGATTCTTCGTAATTACTACGGCAGCGACATATATATAAACACTGCCGAAATAATCGAGGGCATCCCTGTCTCATATCCCGGATACACCCTTGAAATCGGTTCATACGGTCCTCCTGTCACCACCATTCAGGAACAGCTTTCCCTCATCCGCCGTACCTACAGCAACATACCTCCTCTCGCTGTTGACGGAATCTATGGTAAGGATACAGCAGCTTCCGTCAGCGAATTCCAGGAGACCTTCAACATGCCCGTTACCGGCACCGTCGATTATGCCACATGGTATAAAATATCCCAGCTATATGTGGCACTGGCTAAATTGTCGTAGATTCACACAGTGATCTAATCCGTATGTTTTCGGCTGTCAAGGTACTCTTCTGCCATATTTACAATAATACCAAATCCGTAAATCAGTGCTGTCCTAAAAAGAATAGCAATCATCTGACATATTATACCTGCAGTTTTCAATGTTCCGTAGTTGTAAATAGATATTGCTGATTCAAAATTTCTATACAGTGAAATATCGTGGCTCACACTGATTGCTATGCAAACTACAAACAATACAAATCCAACCAGACAATATACGACTGCAATACCTTTGATAAGACTACTTACTCTAAACTTTTTCTTCATAATGCTACCTCCAATTTGTTAAAAAATAATGCGGGACAGAAGCCTGAGGGTTGTATTTTCCAATCCCGTAATAATTATCTCATATTATCTGTCCCAAAAAAAGGACTCATATTATATATTTTTATATGGCAAATTGATATTCATATATGATATAATTTACCATAAATTATAATTTTAAAGGAGGACAAAAGATGTTAATTAACTGGCTTATCATGGGTTATTTTCTGATTCTTTTTGGTGAAAGAATCCAGAGTCTCATACGTTCATTTGCGGATAAAAATCTTTCCATGTGGGGAGATGGGTTCAGCCGGTATGTAAACGGCATCTGTATTCTGTCGCTTGCAGCATCCGTTATTTTATTATTTACAATCAACAGGGATTTCCTTAAGGCACTTCTGTCAGACGGAACGCAGGTTAATGCAAAGATGATATGTATTACAATCGGCGTGATTCTGGTCTCAGGAATGGTGCATACCGAATATACAATCCCCGGAATACAATTTGCCTCATACGGATTTCTGATAGCCGCACTTGTCATCAGAACGGCTAAAAATAATGCAATGGCAAATGACAGCATATTACTATGGCTTTCACTTGTGTATCTCATATTTTTTTCTATGGCTATTCCGGTTGTATATAAATCACATATTGAATACGCCGGATTATTCCACATAATAGAGGCAGTCGTATCACTTGTGCTTGTAGCTGCTTTTGCATATATGGCATACAGGGTATTCAATAATGATGCAGTCAATCTTTTTATGCTTCTGCCAATTATCATAGCCGTCATAGGCGACGCAATTATTCTTTCATTGAGATGGAAAGAACAGGTTAATACATTTGTTCTTATATTTATTATTGCATCGGCTGTCATGTGGCTGGCAGGATTTATTGCGAGCAGGAGGTAAGGACAAGATATATTTACTGTCCGTGGGGCACTTCTATAGGAATAACAGTTTTAGGAAGAAAGGAAAAATAACTACTGTTAATTGGAAGGTGGAGAAGAAAAGCGGCTACCATTTTCGGTAGCCGCTTTTTGTCATCAGTAACTAACGAATACGCACCAAGTGTTTGTGCTAATGATATTTTGTGGTACTACTAATGGTTCGTCCCAGCTTCATTTACCTTTTTAACATAATTAAGATCAGAAATTGCTCTTGTTCGTGCAAGGCTAAGTTCTATAAACTCTGCTATATCGCTCGTTTTTATCACTTTTTTTAATTTAAGCGTTAAATGAGTCATGTCAGGATTATTACTTTCCTCTACAATAGGCATTGGTCATCCTTCATTCTCCCAAACTTGATATATATCCAGGATTCCACTACCGGCTCTTTCACCGATACCAATCATATTAAACATCTTCATCAATGTTTTATTTCTGGGATCTGAAATACCACCTCGAAGCATCTGTTTCTTACTAGTGCGGACGCTACCAGGATTCTCGATAACCAACTTGTCATCTTCTTTTTCAATTACTACTCCACAAGGCAAGAAATAATCTGTATTAACCAAACAATTGACTACCGCCTCTCGCACAGCCTTATGAACTGGAGTATTCATCAATCCTTGTGATACCTTCAAGCTTAAAAGGTTTCTTAATATCCTTTGCAATTTTACTATTTACTCTAAAGAAGAAATCAAATACATTACCGTTCCAATCGCCAGAGCTAGACTACAAGCAATCTGTCCAACGTATTGTTGGGTCAAGCAGCTCTCTATAGCATATCAAGGCACTGATCGTTACGTCACCATATTCGATTCTTAACATTTACCCACTATCTGGGCGTGTTTGCGCCTTGCACCCAATAGAGTGTGTCCATGGTGCATAAGCTAAAAAAACAAGGCCTCTGCAGAGCTTGTTTTTTACTCTTCCTCTTCATTTTTAATTGTAGACACAGAATCGATATAGTCCCTCAACTTATGACTTATTGACGGATGTCTAAGCTTTCTTAAAGCTTTTACCTCTATTTGCCTTATCCGTTCACGTGTTACATTAAACTCAGCACCTACCTCTTCAAGTGTTTTAGGTTTGTCACCCTTCAAACCATATCTCAACTCTATTACCTTTTGTTCTCTTTCAGTTATTGTTCCTAATACTTCAAACAACTGTTCTCGCATAATCGCTGAGAGAGCTTGCTCCTCAATATCTTCTTCGCAGATCAATTCTCTCGGATACAAATTCCAATTTAATTCATCAATTTCATGTTTTTCATAAACATCTGTGTTTTCCAAAAACATATCATATAAAGCTTCAACTGATTCAAATGGAACCGTAGCTAATATAGTCTCTTCTGTTTGTTCTTTTGTAAACGAAAGCTTATCAGCTAATAAATCATATACTTCAGGATTGCTAATAGAATCTATATCCCCCGCATATCCGAACTTCTTCAATAATGGATATGCAGATAAATATAAATCTTTTTTATTAGCCGGATAATGCATTAGTGCTCTTTGAGTCGGTTGATGCCTTGATATATTTTGTAAAATCCACATTGCTGCATATGAACCAAATGCACCATTTGTATCAGGATCATATTTATCTACTGCGATCACCAACCCAATACATGCCTCTCCTACTGCATCTTGTATATCCATATCATAGTTTTCTGCTCTTTGAAGTGCTATTCTAAGTGCAATTCTCAGATGCATCTCTATCATACGATCTCTTGCATGTAAGTTTCCTTCCGTGACCTGATATTTGAGTTGTGAAAATTCTCTCCATTGCGGAGGTTTTATATTTCGTACTTCATTAACAAAGCTGCTAAGAGATCCATCTAATTCAATTATTCGGTCATAAACAGACTCGTAATCACTCTGTGCATAGTCACTATATTCATCGTCATCACTATCCAATGTTATTCTATTACCTGATGCAGGTGCTTCATCATAAACAAGAATTCCCTTAGTCGTAATTGCACTAGATAGCCAATCAAATTCCTGAATAGGAAGAGAATTTGCATCACTGCAATTCATTATATCGTTGAATGTAATATATCCCTGTTTATCAGCTTTATCAAGCAGATATGTAAGCGCCTCCTGTCGTAAATCGCTTTCCATCAAACTTCCTCTTGCTATTTCCTTATACAAAGTTGCATAATGTTATCACTCGAAATTTCAGCATTAAATCGATCCTGAAACTCTTCTACAAACTCATATAATTTGTTAATAAAGTCATCCGGATTAGATGCGCCTTCTATGAGTTTCTCATACAAAACATCTACTCCGCCTCTCACATAACTGTCGAATCTTTCCTCATCTTTAGGATCTTCTCCCATATGACGAAATGCCTTATCAATTCGCTTATCTTCATCTGGCTCGTACTGCTTATCAAGTAACATAATCAATCTAAAATTAAACATTAATTCTTCTTGTGAGTAAATAACTCTATCACCCATTATGTTCTGATTGTATACCTGATTTGTTTCTGGATTTTTGGTGTCATCAAGGTCTGCTGTACGTCCATACAAAAATCCAATCAGTGGTGCATTTGTATACACATCTATATTTCTTCCAAATAACTGTGCTTTGCTTTCTGCATCAAATGCGCTTGTCAATTGATCGACACGCACTGCATGTCTACCTTTAAAACGATATTGCTTATCAAACATAGCACACCTCCTACACTAATAATGTTTCAAACTCATTCTTCTTATCGAAATAATGTCTGCTACCAATCTTACTTCCCATATAACCTTCAGCAAGTTCACCGTCTGTATCCTTAATAAAGATTATTACCTGTTCTGCAGTCTCAGGAAGAGCTTCGCAGACAGTTTTAATTCTTCTCTTATCAAATGCAGAGAGTGGTGCATCCATTACAAGTGGATAAGGCTCTGAAGAAAGCAATTTTGTATCTTCGTCAGTTGAGTTTCTATTATCTCTTGCCATTTTAATTATACCAGTAATAAAAGCAAAAATTACTGATATACTTTGTGCAGTAGACGTTTCAACATCTCCTTCATAGTCAGTAACATTTACAGAGATATGATACTTATCATCAATTTTAAGATATAAACCACCATTGTAAATCTGCTTAAAAACGTCATTAATAGTTGTCTGCAAACGTGTTCTTATCTTTTCCTCGCTAGCAGAGTATTCCAATAATAATTCCTTATAGATTATCTCGGCGTATGTCTTGTATATTTCAATTTTCTTGTTTGTTTCATCGAGCAACGTAAGATTTCTACGTTCTGTATCAGCTCTATCTCTTTCGGTTTCATTGCGTGCCTTTTCTGCAATCTTTCTATCTCTTTCAGCTCTATCCTTAGTAATAGTCTGATCACATAACTGAATTTCATAGTTTATTGCTCTTACTTTTTCGCTGACATCTCCACCGCTAAGTTTACTCTCTACAATAGCCAAATCATCTCTGAGATCAAAAAGATCATCATCTTGTTGACTAATTACCGCCATGTGATCTGCTAATTGTCCATAAAGATCCTTTTTTTCTACTGCTCTTCTCTTGGACTCTTTCTTAAAATCTCCTATTGTTGTACTAATAGACTGTGGAGGAAGGAACTCAATCAATTCTTTTACCTTAGTGTATGGAATAGTTCCCTCATCCAAACGCGTACCGCACAAGCACACTTTCTGCTTTAACAAATACTCAATAGTTTTTGCATGCATATATGGAATATCTTTTCCTGCAAAATCCTTCTCAGATAAAAGTTCAAGTGCACGCTGTATCAACGAGATAGAAAAAAACGAGCTCAGATTTGCATTAAAATCTTTTGACATCAGCTTATATACATTAGCCTTTGATTTTTCTGCAGCTATAATTTTACGCTGCAATTTTTCCTTTTTTTCCTGTAACTTTTCACCCTCTTCATACTGCTTCAATTCCTTAACTTTATCAGATTTTCGTGTAGTCGCTGTCTCTATTTCATAATCAAGTTCTTCAATTCTAGCATCGATCTGCTCTATTTCTGCATTACGACAATTAATAATATCTGTATATTCTTTTATCTTGGCATTGCTCTGAGAATTATAGCTAGATTCATAACTGCTAATCACACTCGTTCTTAATCTTGGGTTAAAATGTTGAATCGCACTGTACATACCATTCAATCCCAGTAAACCTTTAACGGCATCTGCAAAATCTGTTGCTTTCTTTCCATTTGAAATATCCTTACTCATCTTCTCAATACGTTCACCATCAAAGAAAAAGTATCTGGATAGTTCTTTTGGTAAAATACCTTTAACCTCACTTTCACATGCCGATTTTTTTATATATGATGTATTTCCTGAATCATCCTTTTTAGCAATATCAAATACAGTATTATCCGGCTTTATTCTGTTTGAACTATCTTTTCTGTAAATCTGTTCACGAATAAGGGTATAATCTACATCACCATGTTTAAGTTTTAAAACAACTTTAACTCTAGCTTCCTGTCCAGGGCACAGCTCGGATGCCACTACTTTATTAAGCATGTTTTTGTCCGAAAATTCAGTTTCACCATAAAGACACCAGAAAAAAGCCTGGGCAAAAGTCGTTTTACCAGTACCATTCTCACCAATAATAATTGTTACATTTTTTCCATTGCTTCCGTCAGCGAAATCTATAGATTCATTACGAAACTGTCGGAAGTTCTCCAGTTTTATCGATTGAAGTAACACTGTGCTTCCTCCTCTATCTTCTTTTTAATCCAAGTTACCATCTGCTGATCAGACATTGTTTTAGTTTTCAAATTCATATTCTCCTGAAGAATAATCTTGCGTTTCAAACGCTCAATTGCCTTATCATCAATTATAATATCTTCCATAATCAAAGCCCTACCCTTTCTGACTCTTCGTCGTCTTCTGTAATACGATATGCATCTTGTATATCCCAAATCAAATCATTTGCCTGCATCGAATTCATCGATAAACGTCCAAACTCCTTGATTCTTGCAAGTTCATTTTTTACAAGAGATAAATCTCTTTGTGCCTGTTCTACAGTGAGTCCTGATACTGAGTCTAACTCTCTTGGTAAAGTAACAAAATCATAAATTTCAGCATAAGGTTTATTCTCTGCTTTCCTTAATACTCGACCTCGGCGCTGTATATATTCCTTGGGATTAGTAGTACTCGCTAAGATAAACGCAGTTCGTATGCCCGGAATATTTACGCCTTCATCCAAACACTTAATTGCAACTATAGCCTGTAACCTATCACCCTTCTGAAATTGTTCTTTAATCGTTGCTCTTGTCTCCATATTTTCTTCTGAAGTAAACTTCGCAACTTCCATATGGAATTCATTTCCTAGTATTCTTGTTACTGCTTCGATTTGGCGAATATCATTTTCATCTATATATGATGAATCCGATGATTCATCCACCACATTTGTAGCTCCACAGTATACCAGTATATTATTATCATCAGCATACGGTGCAATGTATTCTCTTAATGCATCTAGCTTTTGTGAAGCACCTGCTACTATTCTTGCTCTCTCCAACGCAAGTATTTCACCACGCTTATTAAGCTTGTATTTTCCATCTTTGCCTTTTATCAGACATTTTGACATCTCATATGATTTCTGCTCGTACTTTTCAAGTTCTTCATCCGTCAAATATACAGGTATCGGATAGTACTTGTATTTTGTAAGTTTATCCTGTTCAATTGCCTTTTCCAGCGAATATTCTATACACTTTTTTCCAAAAAAGTCATATAAAAATGCTGTACCCTCATCATCCCTGTGTCTATCTAAGGTTGCTGAAAGTGCCAAACGATATGTGAATCTATCATCTAATAATCTCGAAAAACTTCTTGCTCCAAAATTATGAGCCTCATCGACCACTAAAAGCACCGGTGATTGTATTTTGCTTATTTCTTCCTGAACTGTAGAATTTGTAAAGGTGGCATTAGTACATACAAAGCAAAAAAAACTTTTTTCTCTTCTCAGCTTTTGATCCCGAACTGCTTTTGCTAATCTCTTTTTCCAATCTTTTTGTGGTGAACTACTATAACCAATAATGGGCTTTATATTAAATCTTACAATATCCTCAACCCACTGTTCTACTAAGTGTTGATAAGGGCATACAATAATAACAGCAAGGATATCATCAACATCCTCTGATAATTTCGAAATAGCACCTAATCCAGTCAAAGTCTTTCCTGTACCAGTTGCCATATCAAAAATTCCTCGATAGTTTTCTCCTACCCAAGAAGCTATGGCCGCCTTTTGATATTCTCTAAGTTCAATATCCGATGGAATTCTTGCTCCTATAAGATCCTGTTTTTCCCAACTCATTTCACTTACCTTAGAGGCGTATGTTAATATTCGTCTTGTAAACTGTTCCTTATCAATATTGAAGTTCGGAGATCTTCTTCTGTACTTTTCAATTAGCGTATCCGTTATATTTGGGAATTTTAGAACCTTTATATTTGGCTCTGTGTCATGCCATATTGAATAAAATGCATTCTCTTTAAGACGTACTCTTTCAACCTCACTTGGATCACCCCAACTTCTAAATACATCCATAGTCTCATAATTTATAGACATAGCTGCAGCAGTTTCATTATTAGAGCCAGAAAATGCTATCTTATCACCCACTGCATCTTCAATAATCCCCATCTTTTCATGATACATACCTATTCCACGTTGATCTTCTGTGTAAGCAATTTGAATATCCATTACACCATCTGCAATCAACGAAGCAATCAAATTAAGCCTCTCCATAGAATAGTAATCTGTAGGCTCTTCTGATATCTGGGTCAATAAAGCTTTTTCAATGATCCGTTTTCTATCCTCATAACCCTTTTTTATAGCTTTAATATCTTCATCTGAAAGATATGGTGATGCCACAATCTGAATTTTTCCACCTTCCGAAGCCATTTCTGCAATGCCTTTAGAAATCTCTACAAGAGATGAAGATGAGAAAAACCCAACTGCTCTTTTATATAATACTGATTCACGCAGTAACGGGATATAAAAATCCTGAACCACATTATCTATCAGAGATCTATATTCGCTTTTGACCTTGTGATCTTTAAGTCCCATAAAGCAGTTCCTCCTACAGGTTTTTTTCTATGTAATCCAATGCTTTTCTAAGTTCTTCAAAATCTTTCTCTGACGTAAAATAATTAACACTAATTCTTATTGTTCCAGCCGGATATGTTCCAATAAATTGATGTGCTAACGGTGCACAGTGTAACCCTGTTCGCAGTGCAATACCCTGCTGATTGAATACATTTCCAGCGCTGTCACTACTTATATCATCAATCAAGCAGGATACTATGCCAACGTATTCTCGTTCTGGTTCATTTCCTACTATGTGAATAAACTCATACCCTTCTAATAAATCTATAAGTTTTTGTCTATTATTAGCTTCTATATTCTTTAATTCAGCTATTGTTGTCCTTTGTATCCAATCAAGTGCTGCATTAAGACCTGCAACACCAGAAATATTTAATGTCCCCATTTCATACTTTTCAGGAATACTATCAGGCATATCTTGATTAGCCGATTCATAACCAGTCCCTCCAAATATTACTGCGGGCAATTTAATTTCTGGGGACATAACAAAACCCGATATACCAGTAGGTCCATATAATGTCTTATGTCCTGCAAACACCGCAAAATCAAATGTTGCCATACCAACATTACAATCAACTACACCAGCCGTCTGTGCCATATCTACCAAGGTAGTAGCCCCATATTTCTTAGCTAATGAGAATATCTCTTCTACTGGAGCAATTAACCCAATCGTGTTGCTTGCGTGACTAACTATTACGAAGTCAGGTTTTACAGAATCAAACTGATATCTAATCTTCTCAAGATTATAGTTTAAATTTTTTTCAACGCTTAATTGTGTCACAATAATCTCATTTTTCTTTTCAAAATGATGTAATGTTCTTGTGACTGCATTATGCTCAAAAGGACTTATATATATGTTTTTTGCGCCATCTGAAATAATACCTTGAATAATCATATTCAATGCTATGGTTGCCGTTGGCGTAAACACAACCTGCTTTGCTGGACAATGCAGCAATGTCTGTATTTTCTTTCTTGTATCTGCAATTAAGCCACTGGCAGATGTGGACATAGAATATTCTCCACGCCCAGCATTTCCACCACTTTTTCTGTAAAATTCATCCATGAAAGCATATACACATTCTGGCTTTGGAAATGTAGTTGCCGCATTATCAAAATATGCCATCACATTCCTCCTAACATAATTCTTTAAGTATCTCCATGAGAATCTGTCGTTTTTCTTGATCAGTAATCGCTCTTCCCATAGATTCTAATGCTGCTATCACTTGATTATGCAACAGCCTTCCCTTGCCTGTCCCTTCCACACTATTAAATCGTTTGGTTACAGTCTTTCCACTACCATCCATAAATGCAATCTGATACGTACTTGTGTTTTGTGTTTCTGAGTCTTCTTCAGCTTCTGAATGATGTGCTTCTGCGGTTTCTTTATAACGACTAATGCTTGTTGCATATAGTTCAGAAACCTTTTCATCCCAATCCTCTATTCTCAGATCGGTAGCAAGTTTAGCAAGTCTTGTTATTGTAAGATCATCATCATTTGTGATACTCTTAAACAATCCAAGGCACTTTTCTGTGCCATCAGTAAATAACTGTTCAAACACCGTCTGATCTAAAGACTCACACCAATCTTTAATTACAGAAGATAATGACATTTTATTTACATTTTCCCTATTCTTAGGCAGAATAAATACTTTCTTCGTGTCTTTTACCAAACATCTCTTCACATTTCTTAGATAATCATCGTAGTATTTCTTCACTGCACCTACGTTATCAGCTAGTGTTTCCTGAAACTCAGTCATTGCAAAAAGTTTTGGGAGCTTTTCAAATAGCAATTCGTTTCCGCTTATATTTTGTTTTAAGAGTTTAAGTAAATCCTGATATCCCTTTGGAATATTTTTACCATCTACTCCTTTTTTGCTTTCTTTAGCATACTTCGGCAAAGCCATATACCAGCGTCGCATAGCTAATACAACATAATCATATGAATTTGCTCCTTTTTCAGCATCGACAATATATTCCACAAAATAATCGGCTAATCTATTAACAAAAGACTCCTTTTCAGGATTCCAATCAAGATATGACAGTGTAAACATATCCGGCTTAGAATTAATTTGCAGTAAAGTTTCTGCAGATAATGCAACTTGCCCAAACTGGTCTGAAATAATAACTTCTCTCTTATACTCATGCATAACTGCGGCAAGATAGATAGGTATTAATCCTTTTCTTAATCCGATCTTTCCTTCAGCCGATGTAAGTCTAAAATATAATTCATTGAACGATATTGCACCGTTCTGCCTTGTTTCCACAATGAAATCTTCAATTACTGCTAACATCTCATCAATGTGTTCTACCATATTTGGTTTCAGATTAAGTTTAGGCAATCCATCATTTTCTTCCCATATACCGGTACGAATAAGAGTACTCCTCATAATTGAAACTTCTTGTCCCGAACCTGTAAAGCCAAGATTGGGCTCTAATTCATTTCTGAGCAAGGCAGCTACAATTTTGCTTCTACTATTATTGGCAGTGGCAGTAATCTCATTTCTGTTCATTGCCTCATTGTTGATTACTGGTGTAAGCGAATACACCTCATCACAAATTGCGGACATTAATTCCGTTAAAGCCGCTTTTCTGGAAATCGTAACTTCCTTACCTCTATAAAAGTAACGAGATTTATACTCTTCCGGTCTGGTATATCCACGCATAAAAGTTCCAATAACCTCTCTAAGATCCTCATAGATTACTTCGTATTCATCAAAAAGGACCTTATCGTCATTAGCCCCATCTCTAAGTGCAGATACAGCATTGTATTCTTTTACAATATCACTAACTTCCGAAAAATGTCTAGGCAAAATAAAGACTATTCTTTCAGTTTCTTCACTTGTTTTAATAATAATATCTTTGAGTCTGCTGATTGACTCTTCACTATACGGAATAATTCCATAGATGATACCATCTGCTTCAATAGAAGCACTTTTAAGCTCCCAATCCACATCTTCAGTTACTTCTTCTTCATTAATAAACTCAAATGTAAAATATCTAATCATATCACGCTCATTGTTATATCGAGACGGATATACATAATTGTCAAAATTAGAATTATTCAGGGTATCTTTAATCGTGGTTTTCTTACTCTGAATTTCTACCATATCATTAATTTTCTGTCTTATATCTACCCCAGATGTCTGCTTCAACCTCAAATAATTATTGCTTCGTTTAAGGTAGATTACATATTCTTTGTCGATTAAATTATCAATAGCCTGATTTATCTCTTCTGGCGTATAACTAATCGAATAAATACTGACAAGCTCATCTTTTGAAGGTTGTAATTTTTCAAACTGCTCCAAAATATAGATTAGGGAGAGGGTCTTTATTACTTTTCTTTCAAGAGGATTTTCGCTAAGTTTATCCAGTATCATCTCTGTCAGCACATAGTTTTCATGTATGCTGCCACCATATACTTCTTTTTTTAAAAGAGGTTCAAAATAATCATAAATGAGATCCGGTGTAATCAATTCAAAATGATCATCTTCATATGTATCCAAGAAAGCAGGCAATGTTGATACGCCAGGTGCAGAAATAAAAGTAAATAATGTTCTTTCATTCTGAGCTACTCTTTCAGACAATCTAGGTAGTACAAACGTGGATACTGGATGTAAAGGATAGCACGAATATAATATCTTCTTCAAATATTCGTCATCAACATCCCCAAAAATATTATGTTTTTCATATCTCTGAAAAATGTCATCAAAGCTCTTTGAATAATCCAGACAGAATTTTTCCCATTGTGTCCTTTTTTTCTGAATTGCAGATCCAATAATTTCATAAGTCTGAGTAAAATTATTATTTAAGTGGATATGCTTAAAACGTTCTGAAACACCACGCCAGCCATCTACCTTTTGCTTTGGCAGTTTATCAATGTAGTTAGCAATTTCTTTATGAGAAATAAGCATCAAATGCATCTGTGCTTCACCACTTCTATTACACTTTTCCGCAAAGTCCTGAAGCATTTTTGTATCACTTACAGAAGCTTCTTTGATATTAGTTTCAAGGAATTTACTAAATTCATCATAAATAACATAAATTCCTGTATATCCTTTTGTCTTTAATCCCCTGACTGCTTCCTCATAGAGATCTACTACATCGAATCCCAAAAAAGGATTAAAAACACTTCCCGCAGTAAGACTAGGATATATTTTCTCAAATTGCTCATAAGCACCTGTATCGAAATTCTGTAATGCTTCAATAAACTGCTTTATTGGTATATCAAGCTCTGTTTTAAGTTTTTTATATGTATCAGGGAAATCATTTTCCCAACGATTGATAACCTGCACCGCTGCCTTATAATTTGTTTCAGGCATTACATCTAATAAACCATTAGTGGACAGTGTTCTTTGAAGTGCAAGCAAAAAAGCTTGTGACAGACTTGTGTTGCTTCCGGTAATTATAACAGGCAAAATTTTGTTGTTTGAATCATAATAATTTTCGACGATCTGAATAAGCCTTGGATTATCTTGAATCTTAGGCATTGCTTTTTCAAATAAAGAACGCTCTCTTTTCATAAGCATAGCAAGAATAGCAAGCACAATGTGAGACTTACCTTTGCCATATGCTCCAATAAGTACTCTTGCTCTCTCTGTAGATGTTGGATTCGTACTAAGAAGAATATCTTCCATTAATGCTAGCGCTGATCTAGTCGGTATAAAATTTTTTAATTTATCATCATTGTTCAGATCATATCCAATATTTACTGAATACTGAAAACCTGAAGCAACCGATATCATTTTGCTCATTGACATCCACCTACATTTCTTCGTCTAAAGTCTCGTAATACTTAACAACGCATTCATCAAATGTCATCTGTTTATTTAAGTGGATAACATCGAGACCTGCTGTTCTTATAATCTTTATTAATCCAACATTCTCAACCTCATGGAGAATATCTAACATTGTAATAGCATCAAGATTAAATACCCTTCCAATATTTTTAGGCTTAGTTAGAAGTTCATTTAATCCAATCTCATCTCTTCCATCAGCTTGATCCATAATTATTGCATAGATAACCCATGAATTAAATGACTTTGCAGATGGTATTGTCTTCTTGTATGTCTTCTGTTTTTTGTTTGCAATATCGATTAATCCTAGTTCTCCAAATGGACAGTCAATATTATTCTCTGGTGAAACCCTTCCCATGTTAGATTTAAATCTTGGCAAATAGGTATTTATGATACATTGGAAATCATCGTTTAAGGATCTGATTGCGACGGTTGATACATCGTCAGCCATTAATATATAATTTTGTAATCCTTGTACAAATTCTTCTCTTGTAAACTCTGACATAGAAAATTCATTAAAGAAGTAATACCACGCTGTTGCATCTTCAGTTTGTTTGGCAAGCTGATATTGAAGTAAATACAACGTTCCTAATTCTTCAATGAATTTATCGTATTTAAAAATTTCTTTTCCAAGTGAAGTCAACCTCTGTACTCTTTTTCCCTTAGTCGCTTCTTTGGTCAATCCAACTGCTTGCAACCAATATCTCAAAGCTTTAACCATGTTAGAGCCAATTCCTAACACATCCATAGGATTTTCATTTTTGTCTACAAACAAATCTTCCTTAGCAACAACACGTTCCATGCCCTTGCTAAGCCAACCTTTCCTTATGAAAAACGTATCATGAGCACGAAACCTCATTGTCATTACGGCAACCTCCATAACTGTTACTTAGTACGCAAATATTTATCCATAGTACATCCACCATCAAGATATTTTGCAGTCATACACATCTTACAATGAACACACTTGTCTGGATCTATATAATAACTATCATTTGAAATTGATATTGCTCCTGCTCGACAAATAGATTCACATTTCAAGCACTTTCTGCATGCATTATATTTTCTAATCTGATAACCTACCATTCTTTGTAAATCATCATGATTTTGAACATTCATAGTTCTTACCTTAACTGCATACTCATATCCATCCTGGCTAAATGGCTGAATGGATAAAATTGGCATGTTAGTTCGAAAGTCTAGCACAATTACCTCATTCAGTAATTTCTTACCTAGTTCAGGTGCTACTCTTCCAAAAGGTATAAACATACCTATTAATTCATCATCAAAGGGTCTTACCAGTCTATATATTTTTGCATGGTCTTCTGTTGTACAGTTTGTGAACTTAATCTTAACGTCACCTGCTGCCGTAAGACCATTTCCACCTTGACGAGCTTTCCATTTTCCAGTATCTACATATACCTCGGCATCTTCCTTACCAACTTTTTTTGCAAAGTCAATTAGAAAAGCTCGCCATTTCTTCGACTGTTCAGGCATGTATATTCTAGACAAAAACTGAGCCCTCTGATTATTGTTAGGGCAGCACCAACATCCTACTCTGTCATATCCCAATCTATATGCTTCATTAAAATCAACATCCTCTGTCAACATATAAAGCCATATATCGATGTCTTTCCAAAAGAAAATCGGAGAAGCTACAGTCTGTTGCTGTATTTTTACAGATTCAGAATTATCCTCAACACGATTATATTTACTTCTGCTCACTGACTCGGATTTTCTAATTCCATAGAAAGTTAATATCTGTTGATTTCTATATAAACTATTGATTACGCGCGTAATAGGTCCTGTCTTAAACATAGAACAACACCAACGCATCATACGTGCAGGTGGTCCTATATCCTCGCATACATCCATAAACACTTGCTCATCATTTTTAGCAACCAAAAAGATTGCCTGTGGATGATTCTCTCTAAATCTCTCTGCATATGCTACTGTTGACGGAAACTCCAATGTTGTATTGCCAAATATATGTACAAGGTTCGGATTACTTAACGCCTTTGCTACAACATCTGCTGTTACAGTTGAATCCTTTCCTCCAGAAAAAGAAATCACCAGTCTTTCTTCATTAAATTTAGCAGCTGTTTTCCTTACAAAATTGAAAGATTCATCCTTCAAATAATTCAATCTATTTTTATTTGCAGTAATAAAAGTATTTATATGTTCATTAAAATATTCGTATGTATTCGCTGATTTATACGCTTCAAGTTTTGCTGAAATTGCATCAGTATCGGCAGTCTGAAATAATCCGCTAGGTATTGATATGCTTTTACCATCAATATAGTATCTGCTATTAACAAACCACACAGAACTCTCCACAAACTCATTAGGTTTTTTCCCCAACAATATTTCTAACAATAGCCTTTCTTCTGGAAATACAGGGCGTAAATCTGTTGTTAGATATTTCGTTTTATCTCCACAGACTGGACATATTCCTTTATCTGCTTGATTCATTTGCTGAATAATAGGTGTCTTGCAATGTTTACACCAATATACCTCAATTGGAAGATCTTCTACAGTTTCTTCGCCACAGACTGGGCACATTTTTTCATTTGTCTCTATATTACAGTTTCGGCACCACACTCTGTCGCTCACCTCCAAACTTTCTCATTTTAGTCTATCATCTATTGTGCCCTCAAAAAAGGATTTACCCCTCAACATTATGATAAACTAATGCTCTTTCTATTATTTTTCGCCCACTCATCTTTATCGAATTTAAAAATACAATCAATCCTATGAGCTGACATGCCTTTATTCTTTATCCACTTGGTCGCAATGTCTCCATTTATCAATTATATCTATTGCTCTTAAATCAAACTAAATTATATACAACTTTATCATAGATGATGATATCACTTTTACGAAGTTTTTTCAAGAATTCTTAAGTTTCGCAAAAAACTGCTATTTTGAATAAACTGCATCATTTTTGGAAAGAAGATACACACAATACTGATTCATGCTGATGCCTTCTCTCTTAAAATATTCTGCAAGGGAACGATGCAGACTGCGTGGGATTCTAAGTTTAAACTTTCCAGAATAACCCTCTAAGATGTCTAGCTTATGAATCTCAATACCATTTTCTATGGCAGCTTCCAACCATGCTTTCTTAGCATCTAAAGCGTTTGCCACAGCGGATTATACTGTTTCTCCACAGGTAATACATCCCGGAAGCTCCGGAAATGAAACTACTAAGCCGCTCTCGTCCTTATCCTCCACAATTTCCATGCTATAATTCATTGTCAAATAATCATTCAGTGTTTTCACCATTTACTACCTCTTCTCTTTAATAATTTATCCCATTTTGACATTTTGAATACCTCCTGTCTATATATATGTGATGTAATATTTGGTGTCATTGTTTTATAAAAAAAGATTCTATATCCAGCCAACCATTCTCTAACGTGCTCTAATCTCTCATCCCGTCCCGCAGCTTACAGGCCTACGGCGTCCACTCCGTGAACAGCTTCTTCATGGGTGAACTTTTCATATTCAAGCTGGCTTATGAGTTCATCTCTTGACATTGGCACCGATTCCATGTAGGATTGCGCTTTAATGACAGCCTGTGCCATCCAGTCGCCACCACAGTTATCTATAGCATACTGGACTTCATCAGATGTGAATTCTTCGTATTCAAGTTGTTCCGTAAGACCAAGTTTAGAAAATCCCATATTGCTTCCCAGGTAAGACTTGGCAGACATAAGTGCCTGTTTTTTCCAGTCGGCACCGCAATTGTCAAGGGCGTACTGTATCTGATTTGCATCATATCCCTCATATTCAAGCTGACCTTTGAGACTTTCTTTTGAAAAACCGCCCATATCCAGATAACTTTTTGCACTCTTTAGTGCATTGGATTCGCCGGCCGATACATTAGAGGCAGGAGTTGTCGGCTGGGCAGCAGGTTTGGTAGCTGGTGGTGCAGGTTGTTCTGCGGGCTGCTTTGCAGGCTGTTCTGCAGGTTTCTCTACAGGCTGTTTTGCGGGTTGGTTTACGGGCTCATTGGGCGTAATCTGATTGCCATTGAGCAGATTAATCTTATCAACGTATACAGCCGGAATTGATATAGTCTGTCCGAGAACCGATTCATACTGGAAAATGCCTACTGACGTTCCATAAATTTCAATATTATCATCTTCAAGAATACGGCTTGTTGTTATTTCCGGATCATAGCCTATAAGAATCACCTTATCGTAGTCTCCGTCAACGGCAAGGCGGATCTGATTCTCATCATCTCCTTCCATAAGCTGGACAACCTCTCCCGTAAAATATACAAGTTTTCCCTCATAATCCTTTGGATTACGGGAAATGTTATCGAATGTAATTCCTGTCTTATAATCACTATCGCTGTATGTCTGTCTCTCAGAAGATTCGGTTATATCTTCTGCCGTTGTAGAATACTCAGTCTTATTCTTTTTGTGTGTTGTCGTCTCCTCTTCAGATTCATTAAAAGTTGCTGTTTTGCCACATGCCCATAACATGCAGCATGCAATAATCGTTAATAACAATACTGACAATTTCTTCATAATAGTTACCTCCATAATAAAATTGATGTTGTTCCCACCGGCCCCTTGATTTATTCATATTTTATCATTTTTACCTGTCCCAAAAAAAGGACTGGCAAATCTAAGGTAATACGCAAAGTTACAGTATAGGAAAAAGTGTGAATACATGTTATAATACCGGTAGTTAGTCTTAAAAGGAGATGAAAACAATAAAAAAGAAATTCAGAATTACATTTAATGCACCGGTAGTATTAGGTTTAATTTTTATATGTTTTGCGGCAACACTACTGGGAGAAATTACAAATGGTAGAAGCACAGCATTATTTTTTATGACATATCACTCATCATTATTAAATCCTCTGACCTATATAAGGTTTATAACACATGTTTTTGGGCATGCAGGCTGGGAGCATTTTATCGGTAATGCGACATATCTTTTATTATTAGGACCGGTATTAGAGGAAAAATACAAATCCAGAACATTAATTGAAATAATAATCATTACGGCACTGGTTACCGGTATTATCAACTATATCTTTTTCCCTAATATTGCACTATGCGGAGCCAGCGGAATTGTCTTTGCCTTCATTATTCTGGCTTCATTTACCGGATTTAAAGATGGTGAAATTCCTCTGACATTTATTCTTGTTGCCACCATATATATAGGCCAGCAGATATATGACGGAATTACAGTTAATGATAATGTATCGCAAATGGCTCATATTACCGGCGGACTGGTAGGTTCAATAACGGGATATATTCTTAACAAAAAAACAGTAACCCAGTAATTTACTGTCCTCACCTGCGTGGCAATATATTCCACATAAAGAAAACCGGGTCAGCTTTACGCCGACCCGGTCTTTATATTAAACGTTTCCTACACTTCATCCCTATAACTCTGCGGTTATGTACCTTAACCAAATATTGCCTCTGCAAGTTCCTGCATAGTCATTCCGATATTCTCTAAATCTGACTTATATAAAGTAACTGAAAGGAAGTATCCATTATCCTTTGTAATAACTGCACAATACTCTTCATTTTCGCTTGGTGACTTTACTCCCTTGAAAGTTCTTTTATAGAACTCGACTGTACCATTAGGTGTGTCAAGTGTATCTTCTAACTTTTCAATCTTGTCATATTCGTATTCGCTTTTATCGACTTTCCATTCATCACCTTCTATATAGTGTTTTACCCATCCTTCTGTATATGGGGTTACCCACACAGAAATATCATCTGTTTTCATGACAAAACAGTTCTCATCAGTATACTCGTCATATACTTCAAATCCATCAACAAGGTTAACTTTTCCGATTACATTTCCGTCGTAATCCTCAATTTCATATTTGCTCTTTTCGGATACATCTGAATCGTCTTTTTTGTCATCTTTCTTTGAAGGTTTTACATCATCTTTGTCCGGAGTTGTCTCTTCTTCATCTTTCTTATCATCTGAATCATCTGAATCGTCTGCGTCCTTAATTTCATCCGGAAGCTCAACCTTAGTCTTGCCGAAATCGGAGAATTCAAATGTAACGCTTGCTTCATTAATGCTTAATAAGTCTTTAACATTAACATCTTCTGTTGAAGATACTTCAAGAATCTTGCCGATGCAGCTCTTTAAATCAATTGAAATGGCTGTAATAGTGTCATTATCTCCGTCAATTGTTACTGTGATTGCCACATCTTCTAATAAATCAATAATTTTTGATATATCAAAATCTTCCTCTGAAACACTGCCTAAACCTGAAAGGCTGTTTTCGATAGCTGACTTGATATCATCTTCCTTATCGCCAAGAATTTTGTCAAAATCAAGCTTGGCTTCTACTGTGTAGATACCATTCTTTTCAGAAACCACATCTGCTGTTTTGATAAAATCTGTAATTGCTGTTACGTTACGTAAGCTTGCAATCACATCTGAAAGGCTTGTATCTGACTCCTCTTTCATCCATTCATCATCATCAAAATCATATTCATAGACATACGCTGTGTTGCCTTCTTTAACAAGATAAGTCTTGAGTTCCTGGCTGTCTTCAGCAATATCAGGAATTTTTGCGTATGATTTTCCCTCTGCATAACCTGCTTCATCACAGATTTTAAGAGTTCCGTTTATGCCTGCCTTAGCTGATGACTTAAGGTCTGATTCTTCAAGTTCGCCTTCTTTAATAGCTGACTCAATCATTTCTTCAGTCATTCCCTGCATAACAAGAGCCTGTTTTAAATCTAAATCAGCATCTAATTTTACATCGAATGATACTGTGAAGTTTTCTAAACCTTTTTTGTTAGCTGCTACTGCTTTGACAAGGTCATCAGCACTCTTGCTGCCTTTTACCGTGTCTTCTGAAGATTGGTTTTCACCTGTGCCAACCTTCACTTTCTTGCTGCCACATGCTGCCATACCGAGTGTAAGTGCAATACACATCATGACTACAAGAATTTTTTAAAATAATCCTTTTTTCATTTTGTCTGCTCCTTTAAAAATTTTAACTTTTAAGGTATTAATACCAAAGCACGCTCTGATTGTATCACGGAAAATTTTACTAATCAATATACGTTTTAGCGAAATAAAGCATCCTATTTCCGATAAAATAGCATTTATTCATAAAAAAACTGCAGAAGAAGGGCATTTCCTCCTCTGCAGCCGACATCAGGTTGTTATATAAGTATTATATTTTAATTTTCTTAATTTTCTTTCCATATCCACGGCATTATCAAGATTTTTGTATGCACCTACCTGCACTTTATAAAGGTCATCCTGATAAATAATAAATGCGGGATATCCCATATCTAACAACGGTTCCAAAAGTCTGTCCGCATTGTCACGGTTTCTGAAAGCCCCTACCTGGACACGGTATAATTTGTCACAGGTGCATCTGCTGCTTTCCCTGTCTTTTTCATACAATCCCTCGTATGGGTCTTTTATATTACTTTCATCCGGTGCAGACTGTACATTATTATCCCTCGACGCTGTGCCGGAACCTATGGTTTTTAATATTCCATCGGCTATCGCCGCCGCTATCTTTTCAAATTCATCATCGAACTTCTCATTATCACTATCGTTGTTGATAAAGCCTGTTTCAATAAGCACTGCCGGCATATTGGTACGTTTAAGCACCACAAGATTAGGTCTTTCTATAATGCCCAGGTCTTTAAAGCCCAGGTCCGTAAGATTATCCAGTATGTTTTCGGCGAGTTGTTCTTTCTCTCCGCCTTCACTGTAAATCAGCACCTGCACTCCGCTTGCGGCGTTGGGATTCTCTCCTGAATTTCTGTGAAATGATACAAAATAATCCGCTCCTGAATTATTGGCATCCGTTGCCTTTTTAAACGGTGTTTCATATATATCGTTATCTCTTGTATAAAAAACATCCATGCCTTCATTTTTAAGGATATCTCCAACCGCCATGGCAAGCTTTAAGTTGTCATCTTTTTCACGTCTTCCGTTATACACCGCTCCCGGGTCACTTCCGCCATGTCCTGCATCTAAAGCAATAAGCATAATATATACCTCTCTTTTTCATATGGTATATATTATGCCGGCAACGTCTTTATCTTTACATTTTTTTAATTAAAATAACTGTAATTACCACACTTGCTATCGCTATCAGTGACATTATGGTTATTGTTAATGCTACTTTCTTTTTATATTTTTTTGCAACTTTTTCGTCTATCATTAATTATTTTTCCTTTCATATTTTACAAATTCATATATAAGGTCAAAATATGTTCTTTCGTCGCTGGATTCTGTGATAACAAATCCTTCATCTTCCAGATTAGGGAAGTACGAATCTGCGTCATAAGCATAATCTATCTTAGTAATATGGGCTACGTTGCAAAGAGGAAGCATCTGCTTATATATGGAAGCACCGCCGATTACATATACGTCTTCATCGGCAAAATCTTTTGCCGCCTCAACGGCTTCTTCTATACTATGAACCACAATAGCTCCGTCAACCTTGTAATTCATATCTTTTGTTATTATAATATTGGTTCTGTTCTTTAAAGGGCGTTTATTAGGAAAACTTTCAAGGGTCTTGCGTCCCATAATTACGGCTTTGCCCGTTGTGGTCTCCCTGAACCATTTCTGATCCTCAGGAATTCTTACAAGAAGTTCGTTTTTGTATCCTATTGCCCAGTTTTTGTCTACTGCTGCGATTAAATTCATAATATGTCCTTTCCTATATAGCTACAGGTATATTGGTGACCTGTGGTCCGGTTATATAATTATCTACCGATACATCATCCCTTGTAAACTTGTAAAAATCTTTTACCTCGGGATTAAGATGGAACGTCGGTGCATCATAACATTCTCTTGATATAAGTTCCTCCACAATAGGAATATGTCTGTCATATATGTGTGCATCTGCGATTACATGTACAAGTTCTCCCACCTGCATATCACATACCTGTGCCAGCATGTGCACAAGCACCGCATACTGTGCAACATTCCAGTTATTGGCTGTGAGAATGTCCTGTGACCTCTGGTTAAGAATTGCGTTAAGCGTAAGCTTGTCTTCACCTTTTTTCTGGGTAACGTTAAAAGTCATGCTGTAGGCACATGGATATAAATTCATCTCATGTAAATCCTGGTGTACATATATATTAGTCATTATCCTTCTGCTGAAAGGATTGTTCTTTAAATCATATATAACACGGTCTACCTGATCCATCATGCCTTCTTTATACCGGTGCTTTACACCAAGCTGATAACCGTATGCTTTGCCGATTGAGCCGTTCTCGTCCGCCCATGCATCCCATATATGGCTGTGAAGGTCATGGATATTGTTGGATTTTTTCTGCCATATCCATAACAATTCGTCTGTTGCACTCTTAAGCGCTGTTTTTCTTAATGTAACAAGCGGAAATTCCTTGCTGAGATCATATCTGTTTACAACACCGAATTTTTTGATTGTATAAGCAGGAGTTCCGTCCTCCCAGTGTGGTCTTACTTTTTCGCCCTCCGTACTTACACCGTTTTCAAGGATATCCTTACACATGTCTATAAAAACTTTATCTGCGTAGCTCATTATTTCCTCCTGTTACTGCACTATTTTACTTTATCATATATCTCCGTAGGAACATAAGCCTTGACTTCTATTCCCTCCGCAACATATTCCTCACTTATAAGCTGTCCGTATTTTCTTATAAGGGATATCTTGGAAGCCTCCGTATAAGAATATGTCTTTTCTATATATATTTTGCTTTCTCTTAAAACTTCTTCAATGGTATCTTTAAGTTCTGTCAGTCCGTCACCGTGAAGAGCCGATATATTAACGGTCTTGTCGGCCTTAAAATCTTTAAGAACTTTATTGCCTGCAATTTCTATTTTGTTAAAAGCCGTTATTATAGGCTTATCGCCCGCTCCCAGTTTCTCAAGGGTATCATATACAACATACATCTGGGAATCCATTGCAGGATTGGAAGCATCCACGACATGAAGAATTATATCTGCATATACAGCTTCTTCAAGTGTGCTTTTAAAAGCTTCCACAAGGTGATGAGGAAGTTTGCTTATAAATCCGACTGTATCCGTGAGAAGAATCTGCTGCCCGCTTTCAAGCTCCAGCCCTCTCGTTGTAGGGTCAAGTGTGGCAAAAAGCTTATTTTCCGCAAGTATTCCCGCACCCGTTAATGTATTAAGAAGTGTCGACTTACCTGCGTTAGTATATCCTACTATAGCGACCACCGGAATATTGGAACGGCTTCTCTGGCTTCTTGTAAGCTCACGGTGGGTTACAACCGCTTCAAGCTCATGCTTAAGCTGTCCTATTCTCTCATGGATAATTCGCCTGTCCATCTCAAGCTTTGTCTCTCCGGGACCTCTTGTACCGATACCTCCGCCGAGTCTTGAAAGTGCGTTTCCAAGTCCCGAAAGTCTTGAGGAACGATATCTCAACTGGGCAAGCTCAACCTGAATCTTACCCTCGTTGGTATTAGCCCTTGCTGCAAAAATATCGAGAATAAGAAGCGTTCTGTCCATGATTTTAATTTCAAGGGCATCGCTGAGATTGTTCATCTGTGCCGGAGAAAGTTCGTCATCACATATTATGCCTGTTGCATCATATTCTATTATCAGTTCTTTAATCTCATCTATCTTACCCTTACCGATATAAGTGGCCGGATTGAAATTATCAAGATTCTGTATTACCCTTGCCACCGTTACCGCACCTGCAGTTGACGCAAGCTCGCAAAGCTCGTCAAGGGACTGTTCGGTATTTTCTCTGTCTGATTTTCTTACAGCTACAAGAATAACTCTTTCTTCCGCTTCTCTGTTATCAATCATAAAAATCTCCTGTTAAGATACTCTGGACTTCAAAAACGTATATTCTCTCAAAGCCTTTGTATCATCACTGTAATCCTTTACATAGCTTTCAAACAAATCCAGTGCCTTGCTGAAATCTCCGAGATATTCGTAGCATATTGCCTGATTGTAAAGCAGTGCTTTCTTAGTTTCTCCTTTAGCTGACTCAAGACCTTTACTTATATATTCCAGAGCCTCGGTATACTTAAATCTCTTGATAAGATATGCCCCGTACTGGTTATATGCTTCGCTGTTAGACGTATCTTTATTGATACAATCCATATAAAGGTCTTCCGCTTCCGAATATCTTTCCTGTGCTTCATAAGTAAGTGCAAGGTAAAAAGCTGCATCCTTCTCACCTGCGTCTATGGCCTTCTTAAGGAACTGTTCTGCCTGTGTGTAGTCCCCGAAAAGATAATATGTCTTGCCTATAAGAAAATCATCCGCATCTTTACTTGAAATAAGTCTTCTGAGATAAGATTCAGCCCTGTCTGTATAACCTGATGCCATAAATTCGTTATACATATTACAATATAAGGAATAACTGTTGTCACTGAGGGAAATAGCCTCTTCAAAATCAAGTGCCGCATTATTCTCATTGCCCGTATGGACATATGCACAGCCTCTTAAATAATATAAATCTGCCTTATCAGCCTTGCCGCATTCATCAATAAGTGTTGAATAATACTCTATTGCTTTATCGTATTCGCCGCTTTTTGTGAGACATTCCGCATAATATTTCATTGCATCAAGACAAATACTGTCATATCTGCTGCCTGATTTGGTAATCACGGTATCAAACTGCTCCTCGGCCGTCTTAATGTCACCAAGCTTATAATAAGCAATTCCAAGTCCCCTGTAAGCGTCCCTGTTACTGCTGTCCTTACTTATAATCTCATTAAATGATTCTATAGCTCCCTGGTAATCGCAGGTCTCAATTTTGCTCATTCCTGCCTGACATGACAATGAATTGCTCTTGCCACATCCTGTTAAAACTGCTGCGGCAACTGTGCCTGCACATATAATATCTATAAATAAATGTTTTTTCATTACAATAAACTCCTAAAATTATAACAAATCAGATATCCCAAACACCCGATTAAGCTAAATTGTACCATAGTAAGGGTTTTGTAACAAGTGGTATTAAAAGATTTTCACTCTCTTTTTTGATAAGCATGCTCTATTTTCTTCCCAAGAGGAACTGCAAGTGCCAGTAAAAATATTACGTTGGAAACCGCATAAATTATCGTAAATGTCAGTGACGTACTTATCGTAATCAGATAATAACTCCATCTAAACGTCCCAAAGGTCCATATAACCGTATAAATGTCCATTAAAAGTGAAAAAATCACACCGGCAAACACACCGTAAATCATGAGAACGGCTTTGTTTTTTCTTAATAGTCCCCCAATAAGGGCAGATATAATCCCGATTAATCCCCATGTCAACATCTGGAAAGGAGTATACATTCCCTGTCCGAAGTAAAAATTAGTAACAAGTGCGGTAAGCGCCCCACAGTAAAAACCTGCCTCTATTCCAAGATACATTCCGGCAATTATCACAACCGCTGTCACCGGCTTAAATCCGGGAAAAGGTGCGAATATGAAACGTCCTGCAATCGACATGGTTGTAAGCACCGTTATAAGCATGATTTTTCTCACTGAAGTATTCTTTTTTTCGAGAATATAGAAAAATACAAAGCAGAAAATAACAACTGCTGTTGCAAAAATAAAAGCACCTGTCTTTACCTGTTCCATTCTTCCGCCTCTTTCTCCGTAACCACATCCTCTGAAATTCCTTTCCACATCCTGCATACAGGAGTTGTGTAAAATACATTTTCAAGACAGAACTCCCTTACACTGCCTGAATACACCGGCTGCCTGTCTGAAATCATACACACATAATCTGCCGCATCTGCCATAAAAGAAATGTCATGGGAAATTACAAGAATGGTTTTTTGTTGTTTTTTTAATTCATTAATAGTATTAATCAAATTAGCTTTTTCTCTGTTATCTACGCCTTTAGTCGGCTCATCAAGAATTATTATGTCAGGATTATTTTTTAACACAAGAGACAGGGCAAGAAGTTGTTTTTCACCTCCGCTTAAATCGTAAGGGTTTCTGCCGTCATATTCATCATTTGTAAAATGGTCTGTAACATCCTGCGAAAGAATACCGATACTGTTGCCGTAAGTCTTTATTTTTCCCGAATAAGGCTTAATATAGCCTGAAAGCAGCTTTGCAACCGTTGTTTTGCCGCTGCCGTTTTCACCTACGATAAAATGACATTTTCCTTTGTACAGTTTCATGGAAAAATCTTCGATTACAAAACCGTTCTCTTTTGTATATCCGAATGACACATTTTTAAGTTCTGCCGCAATTTCGTTTTTATTATTAACGGAATCCTGTTCTTTGTGGATAGTATTTCTCTGTTTTATATATTTATGCCCCTCTGCCAGACTAAGCGGTACAGGTCTTTTATCCGCAAATATCCTTGCAACCGTGGGAAGCAGGTAACCATAACCGTTTTCCGCCATATATACTGCTGTTTCATCAGGTTTTCCGGCATAGACAATCTCACACTTATCAAGGAGAATTATTTTATCCGCATAATAAAAGAGTTCATCCGTCCTGTGCTCTGTGATAATCACTGTTTTAAAAAATTCCTTATTAATCTTCTTAACCCTGTCAAGAAGCCTTCCGGCCATCACCGGATCAAGCATGGAAGCAGGCTCGTCAAGCAAGAGTACATCTTTATCGCAGGCAATTACGGAAGCAAGATTCAAAATCTGTTTTTCCCCACCTGAGAGTGAATCGGTTCTTTTGTCAAACATGTGGCTGAGTGAAAAAAATGAAGCTGTTTCCGCAATTCTTCTTTTAATAAAATCATCTTTAAGCCCTTTTCCCGATAAATTTACGGCAAGCTCCCCATACACGCTGTCCATAATTATCTGGTTATCGGGATTTTGCATTACCATCATGGCATTATCTTTAAAATATTCTTTTAACTTCTTCAAAAGTGTGGTTTTGCCGCTGCCGGTCATACCACATACTAATATAAAATTACCCTTTTCGACTATCTTTTCATATTGTATATCCATAATTTAACATTCTCCTTTCCCCTGTAAAAAATCGGAATAAAAGACATAAATGCCATAAAAACAAGCCTTGCCCCAGGCAGCAATAATCCACCCGCAGCCATAAGAATGGTTATTATAAGCAGAATACAGTCCCTGAGCCTGAACCTGTAGCTGCCGCAGAATATCTGTGACGATTGCGTAAAACCATTGCTTTCCATTATATCGGCTGTCTCCATACTGCTTTCCATCGCATAACTTGTCACTCCCGAAAAAACAAAAACTGCATTATCTTTACTGTTTCTGCCGCTTTTGTTATTAATGTCGTTGATCATTTTCATTCTTTCGTATTTTCGCATATACATGGGAAGAAATCTCAGAATCATTGAAAAAATAATGCCTGCTTTCGGCATTTTTCTAAAGATATATTGTATTTTTTCCCCTGTAATAACAATATCCATACAGCTAAACCACACAAAGGCACCGGAAAGCATAAGTCCCGTTGTCATTCCGTAGCGCATGGATTCATAAGTAACTGCCCTGTTATTAATATAAAAAAACACATGGCTGCCGTTATGTGACACAAGCATATTTACAAAAGTAATAAGAATCGTTATGACAAAAGAATTTCTGAGTATTTTAAAGTCTGCCTTGCCTTTTAAAACCCATATATAAATTATCCCGGATATAAGAAGCAGAAGATTAAGTTTGATTTCCATTAAAAACATTGCAGGTAATAGATTGCACATAAAAAATACCAGCAGAACGTATGGGTTGAAATTTTCAAATTTTCTCATTGCCCCACCTTTCCGTCATCCGTGTAAATCCATCTGACATAATCTCCCTCCGACAGTTTGTAAGCCGAACAGGACACATTGGGAAATTCACCGTTTACCGAATAAGTCCAGCCCGACATATTTCCGTAATCAAACTCTGCCATTCCTGCGATTGCTTTTACATAAATCGAAGAAAACACTTTGCTTCCGTTGTAGTCAACCGGAATCTCATATATCATTGAAGCCGTTAAAAGCTGGTCAAAAGTGCTGTCTCCCTCTTTGATGTCTATTTCTTTTTCACTTAAAATAACTTCTTTGCCATGACCTGTTATCTCAAGGTATGTCACAACTTCTCCCGATGTTTTAACATCGTAGTACTCGTCCTTTGTCTTAAAATCGGACAGGGAAAAATATACCGCAAGTCCCACAAACACAATGGTAAAAGTCATGAATACTGACTTTTTCTTTTTCTTTCTTATAAAAAAAACAACAAGAAATACCGCATATCCAATGCCAAGTGCCGAAAGCACAATGTATTTAATGTATTTTCCCTGCCATTTTATGGTATTTACCGTATTATCGTCTTTCCCGGTTTCTGTCAGGTTGGTTTTATCATATACAAATCCGTTTTTGTAGGAAATTAGTGCAGACATACACTGGTATGTGGCTATGCTGTTGCTTTTTCCGCCTTTTATATGGCAGAATCCACCGTCCTCATTCTGGTAAGTAATGAGCTCGTTGATAAGAATATCCATATTCTCTGTATCTTTTAATGCTGTTTTTGCCATAATTACCTGGGCGAGGCTTTCAGAATTTTCTGTCCCCATGGACTTGTAACCGCCGTTTCCGGTCATATTATTGTTAAGATATTCCAGTGCCTTATTAATTTTCTCCTCATACTTTTTCCTCAAAGGTGCCATTGCCTGCAAAGCCATCGCCGTCACATCAACGTCACCCGCTTTTTGATTTACGGAAAAACTTCCGTCTGGAAGCTGAAATTCCAAAAGACTGTCGGCGATATAATCCGCATCATATCCGCCGTAAGCTGCCGGCATAAGTCCGTAAATTACACTCATAATGCCCATTTTGCCCGTCTGTTCTTTAATTACCTCTCTTATAAAATCATCTTTTTCTCCCAATATATAAAATGCAAGTGCAATTCTTTCATAGTCTGTAGGCTTGATATTCTCCGCCTCGTCAAGGTATTTTTCTACTGCCTTAACGTATTCCGAAAAATCTGTTTCCGGATACAATGCTTTAATATTAATAACCCACCATTCGCAGGGACTTATCCCTGCAACAGCCATAAGGCCGTCATTTACAAATGACTGTGCATCTGTAACGGCGGCCTCTTTGTATTCATATTCAAGTGTTTTATTAATGCAGTCGTCTATATCGGGAGTATCTGCTTTAACGCCTGTGGCTCCCGTAAATATAAGTACGATTACTGTTAAGAATACAATGACTTTATTTTTCATATG
>ULLG01011613.1_pt1 | contig 48912 bp, 8 predicted proteins | sample 1951341 | NCBI WGS metagenome assembly ULLG01 (sample SAMEA4835519, study PRJEB28245) | human gut metagenome | biome: gut microbiome; material: fecal sample | place: Denmark | collected 2008 | reverse complement strand
TTTTACCTAAATAGAGTTAAAAAAAATAAGCTTAAAATCTTTTTATTTTTTCTTACGATGATTTAACTTAATCCACATAATAAAACCTCTAGCAAAAATACTAGAGGTTTTATTAATTACATTGTTATATTATCTGATGAGCCTTCATCATCGACTTGCTTTTGGGTATTGGCTTTTTCTTGCAAAGTCTCTACTTCTTTAGCTTCACTCAAATTGTTAGCTACCAAATTAGCATGCTTTAAATCTAATTTATCTTCAAAATCCTTGTTAACAATGAACTCATAAACAAATTTATCTTCAAAAGGCTTTGAGAAATAATAACCTTGACCATATTGAATATTATTTTTTTCAAGATATAAAATATGATCATATACCTCAACACCTTCTGCTATTACAATACGATGCATGTGTTCAGCTGAATCTACAAGCATCTCAACAAATTTTTCCTTCATTTTATTATTATTAATATCCTTAAGGAATGATCTATCTAGTTTAATAATATCAATTGGTTCCTTTTCAATTTGAGATAAGGCTGCATAATCAAGCTTAAGACCATCAACACTAATTCTAAAGCCCAAATCTCTAAGTCTTAATAAGTTAAGCTTTACTTGATCCATTTTATCATACATCATATAATCTTCAATTTCCAAAACTATTTTATGAGGATTTGCCTTAGTATTATGAAGTAGCTTTTTTAGTTCCTCTACTAAAGTATCTGACATAAGCTGTTTAGTTGAAATATTATTCGTGTATATCAAATCATTGGCGCCAATGTGAGATTGGATTTCACCCATTTTAGTTACGATTTGCTCTACACCCCATTTAGAGATATAATTAATATCTCCACTAGTTTCAAGCATCTTAATAAATTTATCTGGTGTTAATACACCCTGGGTTGGATGATTCCATCTTAAAAAGGTTTCAAAACCTAAAAGCTTTTTTTGTCTTATATCAATAATTGGTTGATAATAAAGACAAAATTGTCCATCATCAATTGCCGTTCTAATTTCATTGAAATAATCCATATTCGAAGTTTCTTTACTATCAATATCAGATGAGTAAATCATGTAATTATCTCCACCATTACGTTTAACAACGTAATTAGTTAATTCAAGTGATCTTAAAAGGGCCTTATAGGTTGTTCCACAAGTAGGATATAATGCAATTGAAACAGACACAGTTAAATTAACTGGGGTTTGATGGCCATTTTCGTATGTCTGTTTTAACTTCACAATTAAATTAGATACATCTTCCTCAACGGTCGCATAATTAACATCATCCTTAACAAGAACAAATATTTTATCATCATTAAGACGAGAGACAACCGAATGCTCAACCCCACTAGTAATGCGGTATGAAAGCTCCTGCAAAACCTGGTCACATCTTGAAGGACCATATAATTCATTTAACCCTTTAAAGTTATCAATATCAATTTGCATAACATAAAAAGAACCAAATTTACCAACACGAGCAATATAATTATCAACTATTCCTTTCATCTTGGAATTAGGAATCATATCAGCCGTAAGAATATTTTTATCTTCTCGATATCTCGCCTCATTATGAAGCATTAATCTTATTAATAAATAAATCAAACTACCAATAATAAGAATTACGGTAATTGTAATTACAATATTAAATGCATTTGTCGCAAGCATTATATCACTTACCTTTCATATTAATATCTACACCATTTTTAGCCATATCAAGAGCTTTATCAAGTGGGACAGCCTTAGAGATTAACCATCCTTGGAAATAATTAGTCCCTGCTCGCTTTAAAATTTCAGCTTGCCCCTTTGTTTCAACACCTTCCGATATTACGGATAAATTAATTGACTTAGCCATTCCAATAATTCCTTTAATAATAAGTTGTGAAGTCTTATCATTCTCAAGATTTTTAATAAATTCCTTATCTGTTTTTATCGTATCAATTGGAAGCTCCTTAAGATACTGCAAGGATGAATACCCCGTACCAAAGTCATCAAGATGAATTCTAAAGCCGTGATTTCGTAAAATGTTAAGTTTTTCAATAACAACACTAAAGTTTTCCATTAAGAATGTTTCTGTAATTTCAACAGCAATTGAGCCCGGTTTTAGCTTATTCTTTTCAAATTCCTCTAATAAAAATCCAACAAATCCGGCCTGGAAAAGCTGAGCTGGAGAAACATTTATAGATATAGCAATTCCATATGGTTCAAATAATTTAGCATTTTTAAATACATCTTTTACAATAAAGTTACCTATTTCAATAATTAAACCATTCTTCTCAGCAAGTTCAATATACTCTTGAGGAGAGATATTAATATATTTAGGATTATTCCAACGTATCAATGACTCAAAGCCAGCAATACGATTTTCAAGAACATCATATTGAGGCTGGAAATACATCATAAATTCATTATTTTCTAAGGCCTTAACTAAATCCTCTTGCATTTGCTTACGATGATTAATCATATTTTGAATTGTAGCATCATATTTAATATAATCACGATTAATTGATTTTAAGGCTACATCAAGAGTTACCTTTAATGAATCAATAATATCGTCAAGAGAAATATTTGTTTTAGATACATTTATGACATCATAAGAAGAAAATTTATATTTAACATACAATGTATTATTTTTTATTTCAATTGTTTGATGAAGATTATTAATTAAATCCTCAATCATCTTTCCATTTTCTTCCTTCATATTAGCATTAAGCGTGCAAAGAAACAAATTATTCTCAATTTGATATAGATTGTTTTGGCCGATTGTTTTTTGAATACGACTAGCTACCTCATCAAGAATTGCATTATATGTCGGGGTTCCAAATACACTACTTATTTCTTCATGTTCAACTAAATCAATTAATAAAAATGTAATTACTCTATTTAAACTTTCCTGTTTAATTTTAGTATAATTTGCCACAAGGGAGAAATAATTAGGTAAACCTGTTATAGCATTTTTACTTGTTAACTCCTTTAATCTTTCATTATTTAAATACGCATCGGTTATATCACGACCAACAAGGTAATAAGTATAATTATACTTAAATATTGTAAAATCAATATATCTTTTAGTTTCTTTTCCGTCAAAACAAGCCATGATATTATCTTGTTTTTTTATTAATTCTTTAAATTTTTCATCATTTTCAGTTTTGAAATCAAAAATATTTTTATATGTTTTACCATTTAAATATGGAATGTTATGATTTATTTCAAAAATACGACCACTTCTTGTCGCACGAATAATAATAGCATCACTGCGTCTTGCAGCACGTCTTGAAATTGATATAAGCTTGTTTTGCTTGTGCAATGCATAAATTGACACCAAAATAATACTTGCCATTCCTAATGCCATAACACCTGACAAAATAAAGCCCATTACTACAACACCTTTAGTTTTTGTTTTATATTCATTCAAATCAAAAAACTGACAAAAATAAAAATCCTTTCCAAAACTTATACCAGATGCAATTTTGGTTTCATCATCAATTCGAACAAAATTGGCAAAATTTTCTTTATTTTCTATTTTGTTTTTCATATTTGTAAAGGTGTCTGAATCATCAGGAGCTACATATGTAAAAAAATGATCATAGCTTAAATCACTATATACATACTCTCCGTTTAAACCTTTAAATAGATAAAAGCCTTGTTTTGAAACAGGCTCAAAAATACGTTCTAAATCTAATCTTCCTAGCCTGTCATCTATAACAATATACAAATAGTATTTATTAACTGCATTAATTGTCTCTATATCCTGCGAGTTTAACAAAGCTGTAGCTACATTACCATAATTAGAATAATCAAATAATCCCATATAATTATCCTTAGGATTTTCGATTAATTCAACATTAGTATAATTACTAGTTTCAAATTCATGCTCATAATAAATTATTCTTTCAGAAACACTTATCAAGTTACTTTTAGTTTCATTAATAGCATCACTATAAGTTAATTCTTTTGCTCGGGTGGTAAAACTTGAAATGTAAAAAATATTAAATGTTACTACCATTAAGAACACTAATGCTGTCAATAATATATATATTTTTGTATCTCTTACACGCATAGTAAAACCTCCACAACAATTTTAGCATATATAAATGAAAAAAGATAGCCTTGCTTGTGCAACTGGCTATCTTAGAAAGACCCTATAGCTTTGCGTCACAGTATTGCTACTGCTTTGCATAAATTATTATACTTTTTCTTGGTAAAATTGTCAATTTTTGAAATAAAAAAATTGTATATTATATTTTAAATATTAAAAAGAAAGCAATCAACTTAAAGTAAAATCACTAATAATTTCATTAAATTCATTACCTTTTTTATTTTGTTATTTCCTTTTTTTCATTCGGCCTTTATTTTTGTTATTTTTTTATTTTACCATTATGCTTATAATGACAATCACAATAAGGACCACCCGATGCAAGTGTATATTGTCTTGAAAATTCGGTATTATTTAATTTAGCCATATCATAATCAAAAGCGCACATTGCAGGAATATATTCTTCAAGATTAAGTTCCTTCATCAAATGACAAATGCCACATGTTTTAAAGGTTGCTGTATATTCATTTAGATTTTCACCATCTTGAATTTCAAATACCCAAGAATAAGGATTAGACTGAAGTTCACTATTTTTAGCCTGATTTTTTAATATCTCCCTGCCTTTGGCTGTATAGGCAGTACTCTTCTTTACTGTTTTCCTTAACATCTTTGTATTCATAGCTTTACTATAATAACTTGTAATTTCTGATACTGTATAATGATTTGTTACTGATAATAAAACTGAAGAAAGCATAGCACAGCTTAAAATATTAAACAGGAATCTATCTCCTTTATCAAACTCTTGAATTGATTCAACAATTTCCTTATAGCGTTTTTTGGCATTCTTCATTACAGTACCTACTTTAGGTTCATGTAATTCTTTCTTAAGCTGTCTTTTAAAACTTCCATTAAATAGCTTCCAAATCGTTTTAGGAAAAAATCCATATCTCATATATAATTTGTCGAGTAGATAACAAAACTCAACATCCTCCTCTCATTTTATTTTTTTCAAATATTGAAAAATTGTTATTGCTAACTTGCTATATTATCCATTTAATGCAAGCACATAGTTGATATTTCTACTAAATACATATAATTTCATCTTTCCAAAAGAACAATACTTCATTCTTATTTAAAGTTAGGCTTACAACATGGCATTAATATCAACTATTACAATATCATGCATTAAAACCTCAGTGATTTTTGTTTTATAATTTTTATTATTGTAGAAAATAATCAATCCAAATGCAACTAACATGCAAACTAAAATTACAACAAACAAAAACCAATTGACAATTTTTTTCATTCAAACATCTCCAAGTCATTCCCTAATTATTAATTCATATCCGGTTGTTCGAGAGCCATCCGTTACGTTAATTTTTATACTTTCTTTACCTATTGAGACTTTCATACCTTTCGTATATTCAATTCCATTAACCGTAATAATACCGTCTCCAACACTTTCAAGTTCCAATGAAACTTCAGTTATATCTTTATCAACAATAATATAATAACTAAATTGATTTTTAGAAATATCAACTAAAACCCCATTAACAACAATTTTGCTTAAATATAATTTATCCATATCTGTAAAGTTAAAATTAATAGAATATCTTTTAACTGGTTCATCGCATAAATCGTTACCTATATATGATAATTTTATTTGATATTCACCCTCAAAACTAAAGTCTGAAACTTCATTTCCATTATAATATAATTGAATTCTATAATTATTTACATCAAGAACTTCCTTAGAAGAGCCAATAATGCCATTAACCTTAAAGTTATTAACATCAAATGAATCATTATAATGATACTCATCCTTTAAAGATGATTTATCAATTTCAATCGTATCATATTTTTTTAAGTTTAAATCCGAATCATACACAAAGTATAAATCATAAATATAGGCATAACTATCAACAGATGAAATAGTATAAGTACCAGCTTCAAGTTCAAAGCTTACATAGCCAACACCTGAAGTAATACCATATCTTTTTATTACCATTTCACTACTGTCACGAATAGATAATGTATTTGCATCAAGTCTTATAAGCATTACAACTTTAACTGGTCTTGTAACAGCAATAGTTAATCCATCTGTTTTTTCATTTGAGATAGAAGATTTAATTTTAAGAGATGCTTCATAATTCATTTCATTATATGTCAAAGCATTATAATCATATGTGCAATTCTCACCCTTCATATAAACATTAGCATATAAAGACTTAAATAAATCTTTTCCATTTAAAAAATTAACATTTTGATTTTTTTCATAATCAAGAGAATTACTTACCTTATAATGGAATGATGTCATTTCATCATTATATACCATAATCGAAAAACTTGAATTACAATTTTGATATGAAATTTTAACATCATAAACACCATCATGAATAAACGTCTTATTAATATCGCATTTAACATTATAAATATCCGTTAATTCTACATCATATTGTGATACTTTGATTTGAGCACCATTAGGATAAAATGCTGTAACACGTAAATTATTAAGAGTTAATTTTTCATTTAAATTATAAATTGTTTTTACATTAGCTGTATCAAGATTAATTCGTTGTGAGCTGTAATCTAAAACTAAAACCTCATATGTTGTAGAAACTGTTTTGCCATTAAATGTATAGTTTACATTTTGTTCAACAGGCCCTACTTTTGAGGTTGAAATTTTACCAAATTTAGCATCATTTGTTACATTTTTTTCAGTTCCATCGCTAAAAGTGGCTGTAATTATTACAGATGAAGACTTAGAATAACTAAAACCTTGATAAACTGTTTCATTATTAATGCCTGAAGCTTCGATATTTAACAATTCGATGCTAGATGTTGTTGAAGCTGTTTCAGAGCAACTAATGATAAAAAATAAGCTAAAAATTACTGTTGTAAAGGAAATAAGTTTCTTAATTATTTTCATTGATTTTACCCTCTACTTTTTTTATATAATAATTTTTTAAAGCATATTCTTTAAATTTATCGTTTGATATTTGTTCTAACGAAGAAAAATCCTTATCCTTTGATGCAACATAATGAACATTCTCATTATCATCTAATACAAATGTTACGTTCTTACAGCCAAAAAATGCGTTATAACCAATTATTTCTACACTACTTAAATCAATACTTGTTAATGAACTGCATCCATAAAAGCATGAATCAGGGATTGAATTGATTGCTTGTGGTATATTAATTGAATTTAAGCTAATGCAATTACTAAATGTGGCAACTCCTAGTTTTGCAATATTTTGATTTAAGGTTACCGTTTCTAATGATCTACAACCATCAAAGGTGTGTGAGCCAATACTTTGAAGTGCAATTGGAAATGCAAGCGTACTAAGCTTAGTACAATCTCTAAATGCATCATCTTGAATACTTGTTAATGTGCTAGGCAAATTAATTTTTTCTAATGATGTACATTCTAAAAATGCTTGAAATTCAATATTTTCAACATTTCCTAATACAAACTCTTTTACACTGCTACAGCCTTTAAATGTACTATTTTTTATTACAGTAATATTTTGAGGAAGCGTAACCGTTCCTATGATTTTATTACAATTAATAAATGCGCCTTCTTCGATAGTCGTTACAGATGATGGAATTATTAAAGAGGTAAATTGACAATTATAAAAAGCGTTATATCCTATAACCTGAAGACCATCATTTAATGTAATATTAGTTAAGCTTGTACAATTCCAAAAAGCATCCTTTTCAATGGTTGTTACCGTGCTTGGTAAAGAAAGCTTTATTAAAGATGATTCTAAAAAAGCATCAACACCAATTGTTACCAAGCCCTCATTAAAATTAACTGCTTGAAGTTTAGAATATTTAAAGGCGTTTGCGCCGATTCCTACAATGGAGGTAGGAAGAGTCAATTCACCATCTAAGGCTGAATCAACATAAGTAATAACATTCTCTTCAACAACTATTTTATTTTTATCACTATCAGTATCAGACTTTTCATTTAAAAGTTCATCCCAGCTCAATTTAGCACCATTTGCATTAACCAAACTTCCTGATGTAATTTTATTATTATCTTTTGCTTTATTGAATTTTATTGGTAAAAAAACAGCAAGGAAAGCAGCAGTAGCTACTAAAACACTAGCTGATATATATAAAAATTTCTTATTCACGTAACATCGCCTCTTTTTTGCTAAAATTATCAATATCCTATTACACATTATAACACTAAATAAAAATATTAGCAAATTTCGGCATTTTAATGCTTATGAGCAAAAAAAGAGGTATCCTTTAATTAATACAGTATTATTAAATACCTCTATATTCTTTATTACATATTATTTACTTCTTCAACTAGTAAGCCAGTACATAAACTATTTCCTTATCCTTCATTACGAATTTCAAGCAGTGGCATTTATCAACACCAACTCTTGATTTTTAAATTTTTGATAAAATTCAATAAAATTTGTATATTATAACTTTTTTCATTTTCTTCTATGAAGCATTTTTGTAAATAAAAAAGGTTGTGAAATTCTACTTTAAAAGCAGTTTTCACAACCATATTTTAAATTACTTTTTTTGATCCTTTTTAAAGAATTTATACTTAGTCGCATAATCTATAGGTTTATAATTTAAATTTTCCTCACAGTTATGCATTACCATTAAATCAGCAATAAGCTTTTTAGCTCGTTTAACTGAAAGTGGTGATTTAAGTAGCATATAGAATGGCGTTCTAGCATGAGCACGCTTGTTTGATAAATCCTTATGTGGAATTTTGGCATATTCCGCATTATTAGGATCAAGTCCAAGATATAATCTTACCCTTGATTTAGTAAAATTAATCTTTGCAATTTGATTTCGACCCTTATATAAAACATCACAAGAATTTGTAAGCTTATTAGTTACACCATTATATTTCATAAATTCATTCTTTACGATGTTATATATTTGCTTAACCTCAGGAGAAAGCTTTTTAACCTTATCAACAAAGGTTTTTCTTTCAGCATTTTGAAGCTTATAGAACCTTAAACCTTTGACAAGCTCATCAAATCCACCTTGAAGTTCTTCCTTAGCATGACTCATCCAATCCTCTTGGAATCTATCCTGATAATTTTTAACTAAGGCTTCGATTTGCTCAAGAGTTAATTCAGACTTTTCTACTGGCTCTTCATTTTCAGAATTTGTATCATCATCTGCATCGTTATCAGCATCCTCATCTGTATCGTTATCATCATCAACAGGAAGGGCATCAACATCAAGTGTTAAAGCCTTATCAGCCTCTTCTTGCTCACGCTCTTGTTCAGCCTCATCAGCTTCCTCTTCTTCACCCTTAGTTTGGATATCTCTTAGCATAGCCTCAAGTTCCTCACGCTCTTTACGTTCAGCATCAAGACGATCCTGAAGTGATTGATTTTGAGCCTTCATTTCATCCATGGCACTATCAACCTGTTCCTTTTGCTTCTTTGATAATTTCTCAATTAAAGCATCAACATCTATATTTTGTTGAGGTTGTTGCTGTTGAGGATATGGGTATGGATAAGGATATGGTGCATATGGAGGATATGGGTATGGATATCCCATAGGACCATTATTATTTTGTTGATTTTTTAAATCACGTATTTGTTGTTGTAAATCATCATAATCTCTTCTATCGCGATAAGAATCACGCTCTCTATCTCTTTCACGTTCTCTTTCGCGACGATCTCGTTCGCGTTCACGCTCAAGTTCATCAAGTTGTTCCTTAAGTCGTTTAACTCTATCATCCTCACGATTATCAATCAATTGAGTTTCAAGCTCGACAGGCTTATTCTTAGCTTGCATTTCTTGTGTCTTTTTAATAAATTCAAGCTGCTGTTGCATAAGCTCTATATCTCGTTTATGAGTCAACTCACGCTGTTCTTGTAGTTGTTGTTCAAACTTCCTTTGCATTTCAGACATTTGAGCTTTCAATGAATCTAGAGCTTCATTTTGGGTATTTGTAGTGACATTGATTGTTGTATGATTATTAGTATCTGTATCAGTAGCATCTACGCCCTTCTTTTCTACTTCAACCGTTTGCACAATAACCTGTGGCTTTATTTTATCACTATCAACTGGATAATTGAATGGGAAAATAGTATCAAGGAACTGTTCGAACTTAACTTCAGGAATAGGCTTTGAGAAATAATAGCCTTGTAATAAAACCTGACGATTAACAGTTGCAAGATAGTCAAGACATGTTAAAGTTTCAATTCCTTCAAGGCAAATCTTACAGCCAACTGATGATAATAGATTAATAATATTTTTGGCAATATTTTTCTCCTTGTCTGTAGCTAAGCTATTTTCAAAGAAGAATTTATCAACCTTAATAGTATCAAAACGATTTTCTGTAAGTAATGATAATGAAGAATAATCTTTCCCAAAATCATCCATAGCAATTCTAAAGCCCGCTTGACGTAATCTTAAAATTGAAGCTGTAAATGCTTGATTTGTTGATACAAATTCACTTTCCGTAATTTCAATTTCAATACTTGAAGGATTAACACCATACTTTGTGGTGATTTCAAGAAGTTGATCTATTTTTCTTAAACTATTTAATGTGAGTTTTGAAAAATTAGTTGATACGACAATGTCATGACCGGTGTTTTTTGCATTTTGAAGAATTATACATGCTGCTTCAAACATTTTTAAATCAATTTGACGAATATATCCATTTGATTCAAACAAAGGAACAAATTCATCAGGGAAATATTTGATTGAACCATCATCATTAATCCAACGAACTAATACTTCTCCACCAACAACTTTACCAGTTTTAAAATCAACCTTAGGTTGAACATAAGGAATAATACATCCTTCTTCCATCGCTCTTTCTTTAGAAGCATTGATTTCTTCTAACTTATTTACCTTATCAAGAACGTCTTGCGAATAGTAATAAATATTACCATCCTTAACAACTGCATATTTAAGTGTTTGAATTGCAAGAGCAACCTCATCCTTAGGATTTTCAAGAGGAACCGCTTCATATACAGCACATGTTACATCAAAGGTATAATAGCCATAATTAGGAAATTCTATTTCATTTAAACGTTCAATACATTTTAAAATGAATTCCTTTACCTCTTCTCGATTTCTATCAGTTACAATTAAACCAAATTTAGAAAAGTCAATACGAGTTACAAATTCTTGTTTTTTTAGACCTTCTGTAAATACATCAGAAATTGTACGCATTAAAAGGCTTTGATTTTTATAGCCCACGTAGACCCCACCAAGGTTATCTAGCGAAAAGATAACAATAGCTGGGGAAACTTGACGAGAGTTCTTTAGTATTTTTTTCTTGCGTTTGCGCAATAATGTAACAAAACCTTCGTGGTTATGCTTAGCACTTTCAGCATCCATTAGCCTTGATAATCTTACTTGTATGATATAGTTTTGTCTAAAAGCCATTGCAGCAACAAGTAAGACTATTAATAAGGCTACAAGGACGACCACTAAAACTGTTACTTCGAAGCTTCCTATTTGAAACAACACTTTATCTAACATTATAGTAATCCTCCTTTAACTTATTTATTCGCTGCTTTTTCTTTCTTATCTGACTTCTTGTCAGCCTTTCTAGTAATCTTTCCATACTTATCCTTATTAACAGAAATTAAAATCATAATCAAAATAATTAAGACAATAACTAATAAGATAATAAGAGGGAAGAATGTCCAGAAGTCTGCATTATTATGATTACTTGTAGATTCAACATGGAAAATAACTTGTTTTGTAATTCCATCTTTAGTTGCAATTTCAATAATTACATCATCAGGATTATTTTCAATGTTTGTTTTATAAGTAATTTCTAGTTCTTGTTCAGCATTATCGCCTGTAGCATTTAAAGCTTCAATATATGATAAGAAATCAACTTCAGATGTCTTCTTCTTACCAATGTTAATATTATATTCAAGCTTGTCTACTACTTTTTCAAGAGTATATCCATCAGATTCAATTTGATCTTCAAGAACATTATAAGCAATGTCATCACGTTCTACTTCAATAACATATGCCTTTTGATGAATTCCATCTGGTGCAGTAACAAGAATTACTACTTGATTCTTACCGATATGAAGATTATCTGCACCTAATACATTAACAACTGGAGAATCATAAAATTCATTACCATGAACTACAGTGTCATACTTAACATCTAATAAGCCAACTTTACCATTTACATTATAAACTCCATAGTAAATCTTATCAGAATTAAATACGTCTGAAATCTTTTTAGCATTTTCATCCTTTAATTCAAGTCGATCAGAACCATCCATAAGATTGCTCTTATCAGCACCAACTTGGAATACTTTTAGCCAATCAAGAGAAGCATTCATAGTTTCTTCTGGAAGACGATAAATATGAAGCTCATATTCGGTTGTAGTACCATGCACACTTGTAATCTTAACTGTAAACTTATTATCTCCTACAAGAAGATTCTTTGTTCCTGTACCTAAAATTACATCGCTAACACTTGATGAATATGCATATATATCAGCAGTCTCTTTTGTATATGGAACTCTTACAAAATATTTTGTTGTATTTGGTTCAAATGTAGTTACTTTCTTTGTATCATAATCTAATAATGCCTCACCAGTTACACCTAAATCCATTAATGTTGGATTTGCATAGTCACGATTTACAATAATAGTATAGGTTTGTTGATCTCCATTTTGTGCAATTACAGTTACATTAAATACATTTTGACCTTCTACTAATGATAGACGACCTAAATGACTATTAGATGCAATTGTTGCAGTTGAATCACTTACAATTGCAGCAATATCAACAGTTGTAACACTATTAGGTCTGCTAATCGTAAATGTCGGATTGTTTGGTGTAGTAGATGTAATTTGCTCATCGCCATCAACTGTTAAACTCTTTAAAGAATTATCAACATTTGGTTCTTCAAACTTAATAGTGATTGTATATTCCAATCCTTTAATACCACTATCACTTATAGCATAAACCTTATGAGTAATAGTTGTACCATACATAGTTGATGCAATTTGGAACTGACGAGATGCGGTTTGGACATCATTGCTTCCAGTACCATCAGTAATATAAAGCTTTGCATATGAGCCTTGTAGAATTTGTGCATTAATCGTGTATGATTTAGCACCATATGGCATTGTAATTGTATAAGGTAATTGTGTTTGATCAAATTGTTGAACATTATTTGCAGCATTTCCTTGTTGTGCAATATAATATGCATTATTTGAATCTAATACCTCAATTAAAATAATTCCATTATCGTCAGATGCATTAATAGGGCCACGTGAAATTTCTAATACATAATTTTGAGGTGTACCATCTTCAGCAACACAACTTAGACCAATTTGATAATTATATCCATTTGATGTATTTCCACCTAAAGTAAATGAATTAGTATATGGATTAGAAGATGAACCATTAATCTTAGTTGTACTCTTTGTTGGAGTTGCTTCTACATTAATTGAAGTAGCATTTCCAACATTTGGAATATTAAATGTTCCTTCAGGTGTTCTCGTTGCAAAAATAGTTTGAGCTACACCATCAATAGTTATAACAAGCTTTGATAATGTTGCATCATTATCTAGCGCTTGACGCTCAATTTCAATCTTATAAGCATCACTTGCATCTGCTTGATTTTGACCATAAGCAACATAATATTCACTTAGCAATCTAACATCAACAGTATACTTATTAGGAGATACAGTGTTAGAAAGGTCAATTGTATAATCATATGTAGTTTGTCCATAAGAATCATTCTTAGAAACGCCTCCAATTTCAACAGTTGAATATTGAGGCTTAGTAATTCTTAATGTTAATACATTTGTTGAATTTTTAGCTGTGAATGGATATTGAGGAGTATTTGCATTAAATACTAATGAATTATTATTAATATCAACATATGTTTGATTATTTTCAAATAATTCTAGATTTGCAACATCCTTATCCTTATTAGCAGCAACTAAAACAAACTTGTAAATATTTGGAGCTACTGTTGCATCTTCAGCATTTACCATAACGGTTACAGTAACAGCCTTAACAGCACTTAGCATTACACGATATGAACTATTATCATTTGTAAGTGCAGTTAATGTTGTATCAGTACTTGTAACAGTAATTGACTTACCATTATAAGTTATATTAGTTAAATCAACATAAGACTGATTTCTACCATATTCTAGCACATACTCACCAGGAGCATATGGTGTATTACCATTATCCGGAACTGGATCTCCATTAGCACTAATTGATAATAAATCACGATCAGTACCAGGAAGAGCCTTTTTGAACTCAATTGTATAAGTTCTTGTACCAGCTGCAAGAGGATTTGCAGGTGTTGCATTTGAATAATTTTGAGAAACAACCAATTTAACAGTTATGTCATTTGTTGTGTTAATAACTGCTTCTAATGCAGAATTAAATGTATTAGAAATAGATGATGAACCAAGATAGTATCTAATATTTAACTTAGAAGTATCAATTGTATTAGAAATTGCATACTTTAAAATTGTAGAATTTACTGAATAAGGAACATTTACAACATAATTAAATGTTGATTGTTGATATATTGGATCTAATCCATATGATTTTGAAGTATCAGTAGCATCATAAACTTCAATATTATCTAAATCAGGATTTTCATCAACCCAAATATTTGTTGTATAAGTTGAATTATCACCATTTGGAGCTGTAATTGTAATTGTAACTTCATTATTTCCAGGCTTCAAACCAGAAACAATTCCTTGTGATGAATCAGTTCCGTTAGGTGTAAACGTTAAATTTGAACCATTTGGAGTTGTAATAGTTACTGTAGCATTTGAATCAGCTGGTGTTACATTAATTGGAACATCAGTTGTACCAGGTTTAGCTTCTATTAACTTATTATCAGTTCCCGGAATATCACTAATTACAACATCTGGGTCCGTTGAAGTAATATTATCAAGACCAGAATTATCAGAGGTTATTGGAACAATGACCTTAATATAATACTTTGTTCCATCAGTTTGATTTTCAGCTGTTGCATAAACCTCAAGTAAATATTCTAATGCTTGAGTTGTACTTGTTGAAACATCAAGATTATAGCTTCCATTAGTCAAAGATACAGATTGGAATGATGAATCAGTAGGTGATTTAACATTTAATTTTGGACTAGCTTTAGAACCTGCTGGTAAAGCAACATTAATAGTTGTTTTTGTATCGCCAACATCTAATGTAATAATTTCTGGATTGGTTTGATTTGTAGCAGTTGGAACTTGATTATAATATTGACCATGCTTTGAACCGCTAATACTAACATTTCCTATATCATTATTAGCATCTAATGTAGCGCTTCCTTTTATCACATTGACAGTATAAGTCTTATTACTTCCCTTCTCCGGTGCACACATAATACTAAATGTTTCAGTATTTTGACTAGCTAATGTAAGAGAGCGAGTATATGTTAGTTTATCTTTTGATAAATCATCAGGAAAATAAACACTAGATTTAGCAGACATTTTTGTAACATTAACAGTTATTATCATGGAAGTTTGAGTATAATTACTAATATTTTGAATTATTATATTATCACTATCAGGACTAAATATTATATCATTAGTTGCAATTGGAACTCCACCAATAGTAGCTGCAAATGTTGCTAAACGATTTTCAGTATCTCCAGTATTAAGTGTTAAATCAAATGTGTAAACATCAGTTGGAACAATATTTTGTCCACCAGTCTTTAAATACTCAAGCTCACTTATAACACCAAATGAATACTTATTTGAGCCCTCAATTAATGTAAGCTGATTATTAACCTGTGTAGTAACTGGTCTCCAAATATTTCCAGACTTATAATATATTCTAGCAGCTGATGACTGTAATAATAGTTGGAAGAAAATTTCTCTATTTGCATAATTAATTGTCGCAACTACATTTGTATCACCATTAGCAAAGTTAAATACTTGACTACCATTTTCATCCTTTAAATCTTGTGGATTAGACCCAACAACATTATTTATAATATTTGAAGCAACAGCATCAAGTAAGCTGAAATCTCTAATTGTCTTATCTTCATCTGCAGTATAAACAGTAATTGTATATTTTACAACAACAAGTCCATCTTCAGATGTAGCAGTTACTACGATTGTTTCCTTCTTTTGAGATGATAGCTTATTATCTTGAGAAATATTTAATTTTGCATTACCAATACCTGAAATTAAATTTGCAGTTACGGTAGCAGTTGAACCATAATTACTTCCGGCACCAAGATTTAATGTATACTCTAAATTTTGAGATGATGTATACAATTGACTTGCAAAGGCATTACCATTTGTATCATATACATCTTGTCCATTAACCTTTAAATTTTGAAGACCAACTGAACCATTAGCAGGTAAACGGTTAATTACAATTGTATAAGCATCAGACCACTTTTCATCCTCAGAGTAAACATAATAATTATAAGTTTTTGATGGACTAATTGTAGTAAATGTACTCATCGTAATATTAACTATTTTTGATGTGGTTGTTGATTTAGCACCATATACCTTTGCACCAAGTGCAGTTGCATTTGCGGTAACAGTTAGTGAATTAACACTATAAGGAATATCATAAGTAAGTGTTAATGGAGCCGCAGTTCCTGGAGTAAATATTCCAGATGTAGGTGTAAGTATATTTGAGCCATCACTTACTTCAAATTGATTTAAAGTTCTATCAGTACTTCTTGTATCTGCAACATAATATTCAATGTAGTATTCTGCAGCTTGACCAGATTGAGGAGTTACAGTTATCTTAACCTTAACAGCTTGATTCTTTGTAGTAATATTATGAGTATGAGAAGCTGTATTACCATATGTTTGAGTTTCAATTGTTAGCTTAGCATGTTGGCTTGTAGCTGTAACTACAAAACGTAATATAGCTGAATTATATGGTAAGTTACTATTTATTGTATATGTATCACCGGTCCAAGTACCTGCTCTTACTACATTATTATTTGTAACATCATAAACAACTACACTTGCGATTGAATTATCAGTATCTGCAGCCTCTCTTTCAACAGTAACATTATAAATAGCAAAATCATGTGTTACCTTATCAGTAACTCTATACTTAATACTTCCTTGATTTGTTGTACCATCGATTGCAACAGGTGTTCCTGTTGAACTTGTAATTGTATTCCATGTACCAGTTGAAGCATCATAATATTCAAGGGTTGAGCTACTAGGTGTAGTCAATGGTGCTTTAACTGAAACAGATGTAATAGTATTTCCAAGGCTATCAAGATACGGAACTTTAACCACATAATCTTTACCATTGTCTGAGTTTAAGGTAGATGAATCTAACGTACCTGTTGTTGATGTACCTGTAACAGATGTTGTAGGATCATTTAATCCCGTATTAGCAGTTATCGTCTTATACACAAATTTGTAAGTAGCTTTTACATTAGAATCACTTGAAAGTAATACAATTATTAAATCAGTTGTACCAATTTGTACGGTTGTATTAGCATAAGCTGTACCATTATATGTTGAAGATACGCAATCAGCTGTATAATTAACTAAATAATGAGCTACATTTGGTGATACCCATAAATAATAAGTTCCTTCTGCTAAATCAACAAAATTAGTAACAGGGTTTGAACTTGAATTTGCACTACCCTTAGTGATAATTGGGTCAACTAGACCATCATCCTTGGTAAATGTTATATTGGTAATAATAGGCTTTCTTTGAACATTTACAGTATATGCTTGGCTTGTAGAACCATCCTGTGCAATTACAGTAAATGTAACTGTTGAGAATGAGCCTCGATTTGTCGGATCAAGAATTAAAGAGTAAGTTCCATTTGACAATGAACTATAAGTTGCACCACTTAACGTTGATAAATCAATCTTTCCTTTTCCACTATCAACAGTAACATTAATTGTTGTACTTGAAGAAGCAGTTGCAGGAAGAGTGAAGTTAGTAGATGTTGTTGTAGCAGAAAGTGTTGCAGTTGAAGGAGTTGCCCCGCTAATTGCAACAACAGTGCCTACCTCATGACTAACAGTTCTTTCAATTGTTACATCATATTCCTTTGAATTATGAGAAGAATTATCTTCTACTTTAATCTTAACACTAGCATTATTAGTTGAAGTATTAATTGAAACAGGGAAATATCCAACTGTTGGCACTTGTGTCCAGTTTGCACCACCATCTGTACTATAATAAACAGTACTTAAGGTTGGGTCTGTAGCAGTTGGTGAAACGTCAACACTTGTAATAGCATTACCATTTGAATCACTATATGGGAATGTAAGCTTAAATCCAGTACTTGCATTTCCTGATAGTTGACCAATATTAGAAGCATTTGTAACACGACCAGATACTGTTTTTAAACTAGTGTGATCAACCATTGTCTTTACAGTAAATGTATATACCTCTGTTTTATTTGCATCACTTGAATTTAAGTTGATAGTAAATGTATTAGCATTTATTGTTGTAGATGCTACAGAAACAGGGTCATTGTAAGTACTTCCATTAAATAATGCGCTTAATGCATCTGCAGTAAAGCTTACATTAAACTTTGTTATCCCAGTTGGAATCCATACATAATAATTTCCTTTAGGAAGTCCTGTACTTGGGATGGTTACAACAGAATCAGTTTGACTTGATGAACCAGATGTCAAAATTGGATTTACTCCAGTTGAACCAACCTTAGTAAATTGAATATTTGTGATAATAGGTAATCTTTGAATGTTAATAGTATATGATTTTTTTGTTGTTCCATTTTGAGCAACTGCATCAAAGGTTACTACATCATATTTACCTCTTACCGAAGAATTTAAAACTAATGTATATTCTCCATTATTTACACCATTATTAGTTACATTTGAGGATAAATTACTAATTTCTCCATTGCCAGCATCAACTTTAATTTTAATTGTTGTACTTGAAGAAGCTGTTGCAGGGAAAGTAAAGTTTAAAGATAAAGTTGAACTATTTAATGTGCCAGTTTGTGAAGTACCATTTGTAACAGTTACAGAAGCATCTGTATTATCTCTTACAGTTCTTTCTACATTAACCGTGTAAATCTTAGTTGCACTAGTCGAATTATCTTTTACTTTAAAATATACAGTTGTTGTATTTCCACTAGCAAAGCTAACTGGTGCTACACTACCAGAAGTCCAGTTTGATTGATTAAAACTATATTCAACTGAGCTTAAAGAAGGTGTAGTAAGCGTAGCATTAATGTTTGCTGAAGTAATTACATGTCCATTTGCATCTTTATAAGGGAATGTAGCTTTATATTCTGTAGCTGATGTCGATGTGACTGTTGCTGTTGTAGAACTTCCTGCTACAGTACCTGTAACATTTTGTAGTCCAACATTATCAGCAATCGTCATATAGTTAAATACATAGTCTTCAGTAGCATTATTTGAACCGTCATAGCCTAAGCTAATTGTAAAGTTTTGAGCATTAACTGTGAAAGTATTTCCAGTTTGATTACCACCATTATTAATATTGTAAGATGAGCTTTTTGCATCACATGTATAGTTTACGTTAAATGATTGTAAAGAAGCTGACCCCCAAACATAATATGTACCCTTAGGTAATTCATTAAATGAACTTACAACTCCAGTTGTTGAACTTGATGAGCTTGTAGTAATAATAGGATTTGCAAAACCACCATTACTTGTAAATGTCATTCCTGTAATAATAGGCATTCTTTGTACATTTATTGTATATGTTTTTGAATTATTTTTCGATTCGGAAATAACCTTAAACGATACAGTTGAAAAAATACCTCTTTGCGTATTACTACATGTGAATGAATAACCATCAGATGTTGGTGTAGGACTGTCGAGAGTAATACCACTACTACTACTACTTATAGTACTTGTATCAATACTTCCTTTTCCATTATCTACCTTAACTTTAAAGGTTGTAGATGTACTTGCGGTAGCATCAAAATTAAAGTTTGCAGTTGTATTTGATTCTGTTAAGCTTGCATTCTTAGTTGTAGAATCATTTGTAGCTGTAACAGTTGTATCTACATTATCACTTAAAGCTGCACCACCTAAAGAAGCATTAAAATCACTAGGACTATCACCATATACAGTACCACCAGTAGTTTCTGCTACACGCATACTTATACAAGTTGAGCTAAAAGTAGTAACACCCGAATTTAACTTTATCCTTATTTTAAATATTGCATATATTCCGCTAGATATATCACCAGTTGTTTGACCAGGACCATAGAATAATTCGGAATTGGAAATTGTAGGATTAGGTTCAGTTACTCCTGTTGTATATAAATAGTTCTCAGCGTTACCTTCAATGTAATTTGATCCAGTTGTTCTACCAGGTAAACTTGGTAATTTTGAAAACGGTTTTCTTCTTGGATTACTAATACTACCAGTTACATTATCAGATTTATCACCTAATGTTGTATTATCCCATAACGCATCACCATCATTTGTAACATCAATACCCAAAATAGACGTAGTAGATTCAACTTCAGTACTATTCAAATCCCACACTAATTGCAGACTAGATAAAGAAGTACCTATATCAACAAACGCAGTCATATAAAATTCGCCGGATGTAGGAACAGATGTTATACAATTTGAGTAATCTTCTGCCACAAATAAATCTTCGGTATAACATACTTTAATTTTCACATTAGTGCCAGCAATACTTACCCATTGATTAATATTTGATCCAGCAGCATTAACAGTTTTATCTATCTTTGATGTACTAATAATTGAATTTAAACCAAATATAGATAAAACAATCAAGAAGAATAATATAATTTTTTTCTTTATATTTTTTATCATATTATATTCACTCCTTTCATAATATGAATAAAATTTATGTTATTTTTGAGTGACCATTAGTAATTAACAGTCACCCAAAAATTATTAAGACGAAAAAGAATAATTTTGATTATATAATATATTATCTAGATAATATTCATAATCAGGTAGTTGATCATGTGTATCCTTAGATTTTGCACCAATGTTTGTTGCATCTGCTGTTTCAATCTTTGCTTTGGTACCAGTCAAACCTGCTATGTATTTAACCGCATTTATTTCTGGCTCTGTTAATTTTGTAAATTTCTTTGCAAAATCCTTAGCAATTGTTTTATCAGAAGTCTCTATTATTCCATTTCCATCCAAATCACCAACTACAACAATTTCTACGCAATCAATTAAAAGTCTTGATACGCTATCATCGCTGTCATATAAGGAAATATATGATCCAGTTCCAATATAATCCGTTGATGCGGTTGATAAATCAGTACCATTTGCTCCATCAAATATTACATTTCCATTGGAATCACAAACAACAATGTGTTTTAAATTATTTACAAAGTTATTCGTTAATAAATCAGAAACAGTCTTTCTTTGAGGTAAATGGCTTAATTTATAAATTGAATTCTTTCTTTCTGCTACAGTCTTAGAAGCTAAGGCTGTATATCTATCGTCATTTGAAACATCATATGTATAAGTTAACGTATTTAAACTAAAGTCTTGTTCATAGCTTACAAACTTAACTGTAGATGAATTAGTTAACTGTAAATATGTAGGTTCTGGAGTTTTAATTTCAAATGTGAATGCGGGGTTGAAAGCAGGTGTTGTAGTAGGCATCTTATTTTGATTCATATAATCAGGATTACTTGCATTTGATTCCATTACAGATTTATAAGTTGAGTAATCACCAAATTCAAAACTAATAGGATATGAAGCCTTGCTCTTAACAACATAGTAAGCATTCTCGGTAGGATTTGATGTTGTAGGTCTCATATTGTTACCATAGAATATATCAAATGCTCCAGAAGAATAGTCAAGAACTATATCAGTTTGAGAGCCAACTAATCCTCCCCTAATTGTTACAATTGTTTTTTGATCAGCACTTGTCTGGTCATATTCAGTTTTTGCTGCAGAACCGTCAGCATTTTTAGCTAACAACAAGCTACTAGATGTCGGATTAGTAAGCTTAATGTCGTTAACATAATCTGTTATTTCAAGAGGATCTAACTGAACCATAATTTTGCAATCAGCTGTATCGCCATTTGTATTCCATGCATAATTTTGATTATCCTTTAATACTGCATCGACCTCAAATTCTGGTGTCTTTACAATTTCTTTAAGAATAAAGTCAAATTGACAAGATGGATTAGTATCAAATGTCTGCCAAGTACTATCGTAGATTGTCTTAATCACGAACTTAGTATTTGCCGCAGTTGATAATGAAATTGGTTCAACCTCATAGTAATATACTTTAGTTGTAGAATCACTATATAAGTAAGTTACTGTAAAGTATAATTTTAAGTTTACACTATACTTAAATGGTGTATTAGCTGTTTGAGCAGTTGGATCATATTGCTTAAGCTCAAATCTAATTCCTTCAAATTTAAAATTGTTATCTGGATTATCAGGATTATTTTTGTTATCTGGCTTTGTTGGATTATTATCATCATTACCATCGCCACTATTTGGATGATCTCCACCATCTGGGAAGGTTGGATTAGAATTTGATCCTCCACCGATATCCGTAGATTTAATAATCTCGAAATCGCATTCATTATTGATTAAAACATAATTTTGATCATAATTAGCTTGCGATAATCCATTTACAATTCCAGGGCCTATACCTGCTTGAATTTGAGCAATTGCCTTTTGAACACCAACATTAATACAATTATAGCCTTGTGCTGGTGTTACAACCAGTGGAATTATTTCAAGATGTCCTTGTGCATCATTTAGAATTCCATATACTCGTCCAAGTGGAAGATTTACGCTACCAGTATAATTGTTTCTATGAGTTACAATTCCTGTTACACTATCCTTTATCCACTTTTCTGAAGCCCAATAAACCTTTGCTGATCTCTTTCTAATTTCAAAAGGCTGCTTCAATGATTCATACTTATCATAACCATTATTTGTATCAGCATCTAAGCATAATGTTATTGCATATTTACCAGCATTAACTGGTGCATATGGTTTACCATTAGAATCTAATAATTCTTGGTAAGTTGCTCCATCATCTAATAGCTCATAATATCTTATGTATGGCACTCTAGTATCTCCCGCAATACTAGATGTCATTTGAATATCATTAAATGTATATTGTGAACCATTATATATCATATCCTCAGGATTTGCCTTAAATGAACCCCAGTCAGTAACAATAATCTTTGATGGAATAGAAGTTATTGTTATTGTTCTAGTATCCTGGAATATATTATAGTTAGGTAATTCAATCTTAATATAGATAGTTAAACTACCAAAACTACATCCAATTGGAACATTACTCCAAGATGATGGTGGAGCACCATGTCCTAGAGGATCCTTTGAATATTGAATATAATTATCATAATCAGCGCTTTGTGTAATTCCAGATACAATAGGATAATTATACCAAGTATGAGTTATGAAATATTCTTGGCCAGTATAGATATGAGTTACATCAAAGAATTCAATATCTAAATCAGCCTTATCAATAGTAATTGTTGTTTCAATACTTATGTTATAGTTATTTGAAAGAATAATTGAATTAGTATCTCCTTCTACATAGAAACCATATCCACTCTTCCAAACAAGATCAGTTAAGGTTGAACCAACAATACCACCATAATAATGACCACTATTTACAGATTTTGTTAAAATAGTGCCTCTAAAAGCTTGTCCATTTACAAGACCAGATTCCTCAATTCCAGGAACTTTTTCAAATGTTGCATCTAGAAGTCTTCCTTGTTCTGAAGCAGATGATGCAAGCAATGCACTCCAAGCATTTCCATCATAAGTTTTAACCTTATTTGGAATCTTAATTACTAAATCACGAGGCTTAATTGCAAAATAAATTGGATCTGTCGCCGTATTATTGTAATTATCTCCTGAATCAAATTCTAGAGAAATAATCAAATAGTACTCACCAACATTTGTTCTATTTTGAAGAACACTATTACATTCTGCATATTGATTACCTTGCTTTACGTAATATGTATAAGTAAGCTTGCTATCTAGGTTATCTCCACCATATGATAAATAATCAATATTTGTTGGATTAGGAGTTACTTTTCCATCGTAAATCTTATTTAAATCAATACTTGGAGGAGTAATTCTAGTATCTGCCTTATCAATCTTAACCGTAAATTCATCATAATCAGATGCTGCTTGATCAAGACCTAAGAACTTCCATTCACCATTTGTATATGTTGTGGATTTTACTGCAACATAAATATGAATAGGATTTGAAGTGTAATTCTTAAATTTAGGAATAGTTGTAGAATATTCTGAAATATCATTAGTAGCTTTTGCTGAATATCTTATTTCAGCATTATCATCACCACAAAATGTAAATGTTATTGTATGATAATCACCATCATAAATTCCTTCATATTTAGAAACAACATATGGCACAGTATCATATGCAACATTTAAATTAAGATCAAGTCTAATATCATAATTGTCAAGATTTTCTGCAATACTATTCTTTACTAATAATGGTACAGAAGATGGAGTATTATTCCATTCAAAATTATTAGTAAATGCAACATCTGTATAAGAACAATTAATTGCATATAGCTTAGCATCTGGACTCTTAGCCTTAATTGCCGAGTTAAGGACAACTCCTATTGGAAGTGGGTTAGATGCAAGTGTTTGAATATAGCTTAATCCAATTACAGGAATATTTCCATCATATTTATAATTCATTGAAGCTGAGAATATAACAACACATTTATTAATTCTATAGTTAATGTAGAATTCTTTAGTTCCTTCACCAAATGAATAATTATTTTCAGCACTTGATGCTCCGCTTCCTTTTAGTTTAATAACTAAACGGTAATCGCCAACATTTTTAGTCTTAGATGATAGCGGACTTACCAAATCATTTTGGCTATAATAGAATATTTCATAATTATTAGAATTAAAACTATTATTGCCAGTATTCGTAAGAATTGTAAAGTTAGGAGCTTGTTCTTCTGCATTATAAGTCAAATCAGTATCATATCCTGAAACAACAAGTTCACGAGGTGTAATTGTAAATTGCTTTTCCTCTTGAATACCCATAAAGTTAGCTGTATCACCATATTTAATAGTTACCCAATATGTACCAGCATTTGTAGGCGTAGGTCCTAAGATTTCTCCACCTCTAACACCATTATTATTCTCGTAATATTTAACCTCAACATCTTTTCCAGCACTTAGAGCCGCTGAAACAGTACCGTTAAAATCATATGTATGGAATACTGGATTTACAGGATTTCCATCATATTCCTTATCAAGCGAATCAATGCTTAAGCTATTTCTAACCTTCTTAATTTCAAATGTATATACCTGATCAAGAAGATCATTAAAGTTAGCTACCTTAGTCGCTCTTACCTTATACTGATAAGTGCCTGCTTCAGTCTTAAGATTAGTTGATGTTGTCCAAGAACCATATGTTCCTGTTGCAAAATCATATTCAGCATATTCAATATTAGAGCCCTTAGAATATCCAGTAGGTGTTACAATCCATGCTTCAAATCTAACACCACTATTTTCATCATAGTTAAATATTCCATCACTAGGAATATTTGTTCCTAATGTAATTGTACCTCTTGTGATTTCAAGCTCGAAGTCAAAAATGAAATCATAATTATTTGTTACATCAACATTATTTGCATCACGTATCACATGGAATTCTGGACGAATATTAATAATACCCTTATCAGTTCCGGCTTGAGTATAGATACCAACAATTGAATTATTAGTTATCAGTAATGCAGTAATTAACTTATGATTATAAATACCATCAAGCAATCCTTCATCACCATTTCCCGTTTGTCTTTGAACTGAGAAATCAGATGAGCCATCATTTAAAGCACTTACAAGATCATAATTCCAGTATACACCAGAATACATAACCTGATATGGTGAGCCATTATTAGAGCTTATATGATACTTTCTTCTATCAATCTTAAAGTGGTTTTCAATAACCGTTTCTGCATAATTTCCTTGTGCAGGAATCTTTAAACGATAGATATAATCACCGGCATTTGTCACACTAGAAAGCTCTTTACCAGAAATCTTCCAATCTCCGCTTCCTTGTATTTGTTCTTGGGCAACGAAATAAGAAATTGACCATTGATTTGGAAGAGTTTCTCCAAATTGAACACCATTATTATTCTTTATTGAATTCCAAGTGTTTTCATCATATGCTATTCCATCATATATCTTATTGAGAAGATTTGAAGAAACAGTTAAGCCATCATCAACACGAGATTTAGGATTAATTGTAAATTTAGCACTTCCATAATAATTTTCAAAATGAACTAAATTACCTGAGGAATCTTGAGCATTATCGGCATATATCATAAAGTAAACCGTATATACACCAGGAGCTGTTTGCTCATAGTCATCTAAAGTATAATCTAAATTACTAGTTGAATTCTTCTTACCATAGTGAATTACACAATATTGTGAGGAAGGATCATCTACATAATTAATAACGTTCGTACTATATTGCTTATTGAATGACGTTGCAAAACTAATTGGACTACCAGTATAATCAACCATAACATCTGGAATCTCTCTTACTGTCATCTCAGGATAATGAGCATGAAGCTTAAATTGAAGAATAATACGATAATTATATGAATTATCACTTGTTCCATTTGTTGTTTTCCATTCCATTCCAAACAAATCATTATTATAGAATAGCCATGAATTATCCACTCCATTACCTGTAGCTACAGCATTTGAGTAAAGATAAGTCATACGTGATAATTTTTGTCCTGAAGCACTATAAATATGATATTCGAACCTATCAGCGCCTAAAAGGCCTGATAATTGAATTGTATTATTTACAGTATTATTTCCGATTAAGAAATTTTGATTAAACTGAGCAGTTGTTTCAATACTTCTAAAATCAGAGGAACCCGGATTACTATCATATGTAATATTTGTTTCATCCTTTACCTTTAAATCAACATTATAATCAAGTCTTAAAACGGCTGGAGTAATTTCAAATTCAAACATATTTTGAATCGAATCTAATGTTGTATAGTTTTGTAAATAATTAGGATTATTATCTGAATCTGATGTAATCTTTATAACATACCTACCAGCATTGATTGGTAATGTTTCAGAAAAATCAGAATCCGGAGCACCTGAAGTCTTAAAGTAAAACCTTAATAGCTTATATCTATTACCAGATGTTTCAATTCCGCTTGAATTGAAATCACCATTAAAGCCTCCACTAATACCAATCGTGGAAGTATCAAATGTCGTTCCTGTATATGTTCTATTTAAATTAGATACTGTCAAATATGCATCTGCTTGTCTAATTCTAATTATTACATGACCGACCTCTAAGCTTTCGTTACCATCTTCTCCAGCAATAGAGACCTGATATCCAACATAATATGTACCAACAACGATAAATTGTGGCTTTATAGCTGACCAAGCAGTATTCTCATATCCAACAGGGTCAACTAATGAATCGGTTGCATCATCATAATATCCCCACTTGTATTGAATATCATAGCCAGATGCATGGCTTATAACATCAACCTTTGGTGAATGATATTGATTATCAAACTTTGTATCCTCATCTGCAGCAGATACCTTAAGATCCTTGCTAATTAATGTAACTTCAACATCTCCATCACCAATTGTAAATTCAAAGTTATCAGCTACATAATATGTTTGACCATCAAATATATTTATTCCACTATCATATTTGAAATTTCCTGAAGGATCTGTAACCTTAGCATTAATATCAAATGATGTCGCTTCTCTATAGGTTCCATCCTTTGCAGCTTTAGTTTTTAAAGTTAATTCCAAATTATACCCAGGGAATGAATCCTTAAATCCAATAATATTTTCAGTATCATTTTCTGTAAATGTTTTAGACCAATTTGTTTTTAACCAAGTTTCATTAGTTATATATTTAATATTAATAATACGCTTAGTAACGTTAAATTGGATTGAATCATAATTAAGAATATAATTATTAGCATTTACTGTACTTGTTGGTAAAGCACTAACAAAGTATCTGCCAGCATTAAGCATTGGAATATTATAGCCAACACTAATACGCTTTGAATCAAATAATTCATATTGGAAATCAATTCGATTACCAAACACATCTGTAATATATGGTTTAGCATAAATATCCTTACCAGTATAAACCACTGAGGTTTCTTCCCATTGAACATTTACATTCTTAGGTATACAATGAACCTTTGCAATCTTATACCACTTGCCATTTATATAAATATCACGATCAGTTGTAGGATCACTTCCAGCCCATGCTCGATAATTTTTACCTTGTGCAATATGAATATAAACACGATAATAACCAACATCAGTTTGATCAGTTAGGATTGAACCATCAATTTCATTATAATCAGAATCAGTCTTAATATATAAGGTCTCAACCTGACCATCAGATTTTGTTGTATATTTTGGTAATATGTTATGACCATTATATTCAACTTCACTATCTTGAACATAGAAATCCTTTAATTCCGCACGTTTAATTGTAATTTGTATAGGGTAGCTTCCATCATCAAGTTCTGTAAATGCAGGACGATAATTTTCAACAACTGAGTTATTATTAGCATTTATTTCAAAGAATACAAACTCAAAGTCTCCTTCCATCTCATATGGATCACCATTATTTTCACCATCAAAATCACCCTTAGCATCAGCTGATGATGTAGTAAATGTATAATTTGCCAAGCTAATATCCTTGATAACATGCCCTGGAATTAATCCAGCATTAGCTAAATTATTCTTAGAATTAGCACTTTCATCATATGTTGAGCTAAATACATTATTAACAAACCAAACACCATTTGGCATTTCAAATTTACTTTCATCATAAACCTTAAATCTCTTCCAAGGATCTGTAAGCGTTGTTTTGAAATATAAGGTTCTTTGTTCAAGTCTTATTTCCTTGATTTGAAGCACCTTACCAATGTTTGAATCAATTCTTGATGGATTATACAATACAGCATAGTAATCGCCAGCATCAATCATATAGTCTCCATTTGAATCTGGATTCTTTCTCTTTGAGTCATATAATGCAAACAAAGCATTATTTTCTGGTGTATCACTATCAAAGAAATCGTATAAATCATTTAAGCTCATGCCCAATACATTATTTAATATAGATTTCTTAAAGTAATAAAGCTTTGGCTTTTCACTATCAGTCAAATAAAGTGGTGACGTATGAATCGTATATGTTGTTCTATGCTTTTCTGCATCATATATACCACTGAAAGAATCAATATCAGTAGAAATACTAGCTTGATCAATGATGACTCTAACTTTACCACGTTTTTCTTTATAATTACTTGCTGAAATAACATAATTTAATGTATATGTTCCTACATTACGGAAGTTAATGTTAGTTGAAGAAATATCTGTTGCTTCTTCCTCAGTAACATCTCCTGTCCAGAATTTCCAAGTAATAATTCCTGGGTAGCTACTTGTTATTGCAACCTTAGCGTTTTTATTGAATCCATCGAAAACAAATTTTTGCTCTTCAGGAGCATCAACATCAAGCTCTGGATAGCTTATTACAAGCTTTACATCAAATACAACATCATAATATAATTCTGGAGCATTTGTATTTGTATCAAATAATTCGAGATTTTCTAATGTGAAAGCTTCTAGCTTTGGCGTATAGCTTGGATGTAATTCCCATTGACCACTTGCTGCATTATATACGTATGTAATACGGTAAGTATATGTTCCTACTGATGAATAACGCGTTTTTATTTTAGCTTTCAATGTGTCGTTTGATAAAAGAGCTGTTACACTGAATCCTGAATCAGAATTAGTATTAGCATTACTGCTTGTATAATCAACATTAAGTTCAAATACATCAGCCTTATAATCTCTTTCTGCATCAAATGAAATTAAAACCTTACGATTAATAATCCGATATTCAATTAAACCTCTATCTGATGCTGATAAAACATAATTAGGGTTATTATAATCATCATTAAGCTTGAAATAATATGTACCTGGAATTATATGCCATGTATCAGCATTTCCAGCACCATCAAAGGATGCAATACTATATGTAACAACATCAGTTGTTCCAGTCGTTACAGTATATTGAGGTACAATTGTTTCGCTCGTATATTCGTATTCTTCTGTATATTCTACAGTTAGAACACGAGGAACAATATGAAAATAAAATTCAATTGAAGTGCCTTCACAATTTGAAGTATCTGCATAGTCGATTTCAACATAGTACCAACCTAAATCTTGAGGAGCTGTCCTATAATTACCTGGTGATTTAGTACCATCACCTGCAATTATAACATCACGATATTTAATTGTCTTTTGACCATCATGGAATGTTGTTACACCTAAATCATTATATGTGACAGGGCGAGCTAAATATTCAATTTCAATTTCATCCGTATAATTAGGCTGAATATTTGTAGCTTTTTCAATAAGAATTGTTCCACTAAAAATTTTCTCTTCAAAATTATCTCCAGAAACTCTTATATAAAGTGGAATAGGTGCTCCAGTAACATTCTTATATCTTGCAATAACTGGAGAATAAACAATCTGATTTCCTTGAACAGTACCATACTCAACCTTTAATGGAATCATTTTTTCAATACCATTAACAACTTGAGCATATTGATATGATAAATCATTTGTCTCAAGAGAGCCTGTCATAACTAAGCGATCGGCTGATGAGCTAGATAAAATACCTGAATGATATTCACCATCATATTGGCCTTGATAGAAATCACAATTCAAATCTAGGGATAGAGGATTAATATTTACTGTTATATTTTTCTTAATTGGACGATATCCATGCTTTAGTATTTCAACATAAATATCATATGTACCAGCTTTTGTAAATAAATCCACTTGATAATTGGCACTACCTACAACAATCTCAGATAGGTTGTATGTTAACCAATTCTTGTTACCATCATCCATAGCAACTCTGATAGTAAGATCTTGAATATTAATTCCTGAACCTAAATTAGAAATCTTAAATCCGTGCATTTGACGATCATATGTTACATTATCAGGTGTGATTGTCATTGTCATTTGAGAGCCTAAATTACTATCAATAACCATAGGAAGATATTTATAACTTGTATTATAATTTAAAGCACTTGCCTTAACGATTATATGATAAATTCCAGCATCAATTCCAACAGGAGGAACAGTTGTCCAATTTGTTATAGAATCAAAATCAATATTACTAATATTATCTGGTGCATCAGCTAATAGACTATAATATACATCCGCATAATATGGGTTCGTAGTGACATTAATTGAATGCTCAAATCCATCATATGCAAATGTCCTATCTGCTGTATCACATATAATTTCGACATCCTTACCATTAATTTTAATTACAACGCTGTCATACTTAGTTTCATAATTATCTGCTACAAGCTTAATATATGTAGTATAGTACTCAGTACCTGAATTTGGTTGTGAATAGAAGAATGGTTGAGTTGACCAATCAACCTCTACTGCTCCATTTTCAGGATTTTGTTCACTATAATAAATATGATAATTTGATGTAGGATCTGAAACTGTAATTGTTGCATAGTGGTATGCTTGATCATATGTAAATACATATGTTCCTGATGCATCTTGATTATTGTCAGACCAGTCAACATTTAATTTATATTTAAATTGCTTAGGTAAAATTTCAAATTCACCCTTAAATACAACAACATAATTACCTGTTTGGTCACCTAAAGCATCATTGGAAACTCGCCACAATCCATCAACATAGAAATCGCCTGTAGTTGATGCTTTGTATAACTTAACAGCACTTGAAATTGACTTAAATGAACCAAATAATGAATCTCCACTTAACAAATTCAAGCTAGGTCTTGTAGAGTTTGTATCTCCCGTTCCGTTTGCACCAGACACATAAGACCAAGGCTGACCATCATACTCTTTAGAAGAAATCGGATCATCAACTTGAATAATTAAGCTACGAGGAGTGATATTAAAATCAATTCTTTCATCAAAATCCTCAAAATATTGACTACCAGTCATTTTAACTTTGACATAATAGCTTCCAATTGCACTTGGGGCTGATGCTAATTCTTGATTATGATCCTTATCATAGAATTTAAATTCCTTAACAACATTTGAATCCAAATCAGAAGGTCTTCTTAAAAGAGCATTCAATACATTTACTGGCTCTCTATCATATTCCTTATCAAGTGATTTAAATTTAAATAAACCTTTTGTTAAAACAAGTTTAATATTCTTAGTTACAGTTTCATAATTTGTTTTTTCAATTTTTAATGTTAAATCTATTTCTCCAGTACCTGGAATTTCTTTAAATATATATGTTGAGCCACTAGTATGACTACTATTTTCAGTAATTGTTACAGTTGGATTATTTGTAAACTTATTATAGAATATAGCACCTAAATTGTGCTCGTATCCATCAATTCCATACTTAATATATAATGGATCAATTGCACCTATATCATCATGAGAGAAATTCTTTTCAAATACCTGTAATGAATCATCAATTGAAATTATTTCTTGATTGTATGATACAGTACCATTAGGATTGTCAGTAGGTAAATATTCATTGATAGATAGATTATAATCAATTGTAGCATACTTAATTTCACAAGTAGCATTCAATGTAACGTTATATTTTTGAGTTTCATCCATAAAACCTAAAGATGGATCAGCATCGTTAGTTAATCGATGTGAAGACTCAATATAATATCCTGTTGAATAAATATTTGTATCCCAATTAAAATCACCTTTACGGCTTAAATTATTAGAATCAGAAGAATATGTACCCTTTTCTAGATTAGTACTAGTACTTGTAGTAATGAGTTCACCATTTAAAACTGAATTAGGCCCTAGACCATTAATTTCCATTGTAAAGGTTGGTGGTGTATCTATCCATGAGCTAAAGCCACCATTATATCGATAATAATTATGGTCCTCATCCAATGTATATTGAGAAGATATTGTAATTGTTACTTCTCCTTTTACAATCTCGAAATTTGCTGTAAATGTAGTTCCAGCCTGACCATTATATGCAAAGTTTTTACTGTAGCTTACAATTGTCATTGTACCAATTGTACCTGGATCAATCGCAACCGTATTATTTGTAGGAGTAACCTCTACGATAAATTTGGCATCCATTTTACCATATGCTTCATCGTAAATATAAGGCTTTGGGGTTAGCTCTAATCCGTTATATTTATATTCATAACGAGATGTTGCAGCATTCCATTCACCATCCCATACAATATCTGAATCAATGAAATCATATGGAGTAATTTCTACAAACAATGTAATTACTGGTACAAAGTTATTAGTAACCTCTTGGCCCTTAGTATTATAGACATGGTATCCGCCTTCCCAAACAAAGCCTAAGCCTGAAACTCCACCATTTCCATTTTTTTTATCAGACCAATATTGTCCAACATCATTACTTTCAGTTTTCAATTTTCCTTTTAATACATAGCCAGTAGGAAGATTAGGAGCTTGTCCTGAAACTGTCCATTGATCATTTGACCATCCTAAGCCATTGTATTTTACCTTCAAAATAGCATCCTTATAATCAGATATACCTTCTAAATTATAATAATAATCCAAAAATACATCTGAATATGCGCGATATCCATACCCAAATTCATTTTCAATATTATCAGATTCATTTGCTTCATGGAAAAGCATTAATTCATAATGCGTAATAGTAAATGTTTTAACTGCTGATCCATATAAAAATCCAGTATTAGATGTAAAGGTAATTGAAGCGGTACCAACATTAACATTATTACTATATCTAACAATTACATTATCAAAGCTAGGAATCCTACTATATTGATGAGTAGATGAATCATAATTATAGAAACGATCATAAATAATATCCTTTTGATTTTCTCTAACCATTGTTGGATCTACATATTTAATGCAATTTTCATTTGAACCAATTTCTATAATCCTTGGTTCAATTGCATCACCCATATTATAAGTATATGAATCATCTTCTAGTTTAAAATCAAGGGCAGACATAAGAATAGTTGGTGTTGTACCAACAAATCGCCAAGCTTCCTTATAGAAAACAATACCATTTGCTATATATACATCTTCTTTACCATATGATGTTCCATAATAGTTTGTAATTGCATTAGCATTAGCTTGAGCACCCAACGTTTCAGGTACAAAATTACCTGAAGCCGTTGCTGAAGTTGCATATTTAGTAGCTTGTGCAACAGTCATTTGGGAATAAATATAAACTGTATGTGAAGCTTCAAAGTTTAAAACTCCTGCACCAATTTCTTCATAGTTTTCACCTAGGACAAATGAGTTAACCTTTTCAAAATAATTGTCTCCATATCCATCAAAGGCACCACTAATAATACCTCTAACAGGAAGACCATTATATGTTGAGGGGAAAATAACAATATCACTTAACAAATATTGCTTCAATCCTGATGACAATGTTGTAACAAACACATAATCTTCAGTATTAAATCCTACAATTACATATCCCTTTAAGTCCTCATCATAAGAGTACTTAAACATATCATCTGTATTTTGACCAATAACCATTACTGGGAAGTAACAGTTCCAATTATAGCCCCAATTAGTTGGCCATTGACTTTCTTGATAATAAACTTCTAAGTAGAAATCCTTATTGCATCCATAGAAAATTCCGTTTTTTAAATCGTCTACATTAGTCTTTTTATTAGTACCAGCAATCATTGAGACACAATTTCGATTAATTCTTAATTTTTCTAGATGTGTACAATCCTGGAATGCTCCATTACCAATTTGAATAATGCTTTCTGGTAACGTAAACGTAGTAAGTGATGAGCATCCCTTAAATGCATAAGCACCAATAGTATCAATTGTAGATGAAGAATTATCAAATTCAAGACCACCAGCAACACCATTACTTAATAAATTATAGCAACCATAGAATAATCCTTCAGGAATTTGCTTTTTTGATGTTGGTAAAGTATAGTATTCATTTAAGTTTACACCTCTAAGTGAAATACAATCCTTAAACATGTAATTAGTTAAAAATTTAATATTTTTAACACTGACTAATCTTCCACAGTCTTCAAACAAATAATTTCCAACACTTGAAAGTGCAGTATACTTTGAAAAATCAAATTCAGTTATTTGGTAACAACTCTTAAATGCTCCATTCCCCATGGATGTAATTTTAGCATTTAGCACCGTACTAATTCCCGTTATGGATGTACCCATAAATGAATAATTTCCAATTGTTGATACAGTTGCTGGTATAAAATTATCCATCTCTCCTAATGATGAGCAATTTGCAAAAGCATAATTAGCTACATTATTAAATTGAGCCTTTGGCCAATTAATCGTTGTAAGATTATTATCACAATAGAAAGAATAATCTCCAATTGTTGTAATTGTAGCATTTGGAATTGCAACTGATGACAAAGATGTCATATTGGCAAAAGCATATGCAGGAACTGAAGAGATTAAGCCCGTTATATTAATTCTTGTTAAAGATTTAGGAATATAATATACATATCCTGATTGACTAGCAACATAAGAATTACTATATGCAGTAGTTCCAAAATACCAGCCAATTGTATGTGTGTAATTATTTTGACTGTTATTATTATAATCAGCGCCAATAAATGGAACAACTAATGTATTTAAACTACTGCAGCCTGTCATACATCCACCATCTATTAAAACTAATCCTTTATTGTCAGAAACAATAGTATCTTGAATTTCAATTGTGTTAAGCTTTGTAAAAGCTCTAAATGCATAGCTAGGAATAGCTGAGTCATTCGTTATTGTAATTGTACTTAATGAATTTGGTATAGATGCTGAATATGATGAATATCTCCATGACCCTGAAATATAGCAATGTTCATAGTAGCCATCGACCTCCTGGCCATATGAGCCCATTGGAGCAAATAACCATACCATTGAGTTTCTTACTGCAAGATCCTCCCACCAATAATAATTACCATCGGAATAATATCCATAGTTATTTTTATTACTATTAGAAGAACCTACATCGATTCCTCTTTGTTTTCCAACAAAGGGAATTTCTAAGGTTGTTAAATTCTTGCAACCATAAAAAACATTTCTTTGAGCTTCTTGCGTCGCTTTAGAAATAATTACATTTTCTACCATAAAGGTATTATAGAATGAGTATGTTGTTAATACAGTTTGGTGATTTAAAGTAACTGTTTTTAAGCCACTAGGAATATACCAATATTTGTTTGGTTCATTTATAATCTTAACTTGTTCTGTATTTGAAAATAAATTTTTACCAAAAATATATCCTAATTGTCCATTAGAAACGGAATCACTAGCACCAACGAATGGCAAAGACACTTCTTTCAAGCTAGAGCATCCATACATAGCACCTTCTGCTATAGTTGTAACAGTATCCTTTGTACCGGCTGCTTGTGATGACATTATTCTAATGTTTTGAATCTTTGAACAGTTCATAAACGCACCAGGCGCTACAACTGTTTCGTTTAAAATTGTTACATTAATTAAAGTTTCTGGTATAAAGAACGAATGTTTCTTTGTTGTATCAGACTCATTAGGATCTCCAGTTTCATTTTGAACAACCTGATATGCCGAGCTTAATGCTCCATCGTTTGTGCCATCAGCTAGCTCTGAATATTCACCAAAAATGTAACCGAATAATGCTTCCTTTGAGTTAGAATTACCTGCTTTACTACCAATAAATGGTAAAGTAATACTTGCTAATTTCGAGCATCCGTTAAAGGCCATACTTCCAATTGATGTAACATTAACAGGGACAGAAAAGTTTGTGAATGCCTTACAATTTCTAAAAGCTTGAGTTCCAATGCTCGTTACTGTTTGAGGCAATGTAATTACTCCAGGATTATTACTAGCATCCACAGAAGAGCTTTTAATAACACTTAAATTAATACAATCTAAGAAAGCTTTTGAACGAATTGCAGTAATGCCCTTTGGTAATGTAACCTCACTAAGGCTAGCACAATTTGCAAACAAGCTTTCTGAAATCTCATTCAATCCTTCTGGCAAAATTAATTTTCCTTTAATTTGATTACCGTTTGAGTCGTTTATAGGATTCCCATTAAGTTCAACTGCAGCTCCACCCAATCTAGTACAATTTGCAAAGCATCCTGTTCCAATCGTACCACAATTTGATGGTAATATAGCTGTGTGCAAATTATAGCACTGATAAAATACATATTCTCCCATTGTTAACGCATCAGTAAACTTATTAGTAAAATTAGGATCATTATTATAACTAATTGTTACATCCTTAAGTACTGTCATATTATAAAATGCACGTGGAGCCACATATACCTCATCAGTTATTTCAACTGAGCTTAGATAATATGGCATATATAAATATGTAGCATCACTAGATGTGCTATTATCTGTTACCCAAAGTGTTGTACCTGCGCCATCAAAACCATTTGTATTGCCTTGATAACCCAATGTTATAGTAGGAGATTGAATAACAGTATTTCCTTGAGTTTGATCAATATACGTTGTTTTATAATCAAAGCTATAAAATCCCAAAGTATTTAAGGAAGAAACCTCTCTTCCCATCAATACTGAGCCATATCCAAAGATTGATAAAAATGCAGACTTATAGCCATCTGCTCCTAAATTTCCATCAAAATTATGATTTCCACGCTTTGTACCAACAAATGGAAGTTTCATCTCTTCAACATATCCAAGACCATTGAAGGAACCAACCTCAATATATTCTACTCGGTTAGGAACCTCAATCCTTTTTATATTTTTTACAAAGCTTGCACCTGCAGTATTTAATGCGGCATTATAGCTAAAGCTACTAAAATAGGAATGACTATCCGTAATTTTTGCTCCATTAGAATCAACCGTACAGTTAATTTGCTTAACTTGATAATCAATACCATTATCCCTAATGCTTTCAGGAAATTTAATGTTATAGCCATCTGCTCCCGCTGGAGTTTGCGTACTAACACTAATAATTTGGGCATATTTAGTACTACTAAAGCCATTAGCACTCAAATCATATGTACCATTATTGTCAATTAATCGATAGTTAAATGTCGCGGAATTAGAGTCAAGAATTGTATAATTCTTTCCCTTGACAACACCAGGGCTTGATTTATTCGTTCTAAAATTAAAAATAAACACTAAACCTATAGTAACAATAACTAAGCTTAAAAGACCAAAGATAGCAATCTTGCCCTTTGTAAACCTTGATTTCTTCTTATTTTTCTCTATATAGTTTGTTTGTTTCATATACAACCAACTCCTATTTTTATCTTTTTTCGACACTTCTCTACATTAATTTTAACTTAAAATGCTCTTAATTACAACCAATAACCCCTCTATTTATAGTTTTTCGAAACATTTTTATAAAATTTTTGGCTAATATACTTATTATTTGGCATGAGTCTTTTAAGACTCACGCCGCAAATAAGTATATCAACCTATAAATATTGCTTGGTGAAGATATCATAAGTTCCTTTGATATGCATGCTAATTAAACGTGAATCAGCAGAAGTTACTTCACCATCACCATTTACATCTGCTGCAAAATAGAATTCATTCTTTAATTTGTTATTTCTTAATGCTTTATTAATCATAACAATATCTGCAGCTTCAATAATTCCATTTCCGTCAATATCACCTAATACTGAAACATAGACTGTATCAAGTAATGTACCAACTGAATTTCTCAATTCAATTCGAGCACCTGTACCGATAAAATCTGTAGAATCATGCTTAATTAGATTATTATTGCAGTCATAGATTCTAATATTATCTCTTTGACTAGCATCAAAGTTAGCCAAGAAATCGGCTATAGACGTACGAACTGATACGTTTGCAAGAATTGCTCTTGTCTTTGACTTTTGCGCATGCTCACTCTTAATAAATGTTTTACCATCTGACGTCTCGTACCATTCATAAGTTGAATCTCCATTTAATGATAATGAATTACTTACAATTCTGAAGGTAGTTTCAATCTTTCCTTCAAAATTGCCAATACCTGTAATTGTTACCATAGCTGTTGACGTAATTCCATTATTATTAGAATAAGTAACCTCGTAATCTACTCCTTCAATTAATAATGTGAAGTTTTGACGTACATTTACTGAAGGTGTAATGTCTTTACCAGTATATAGATAATCTTTAATCTTATCTACTAAAACATTAGCATTTGTATCACTAATATTAGCTTTGTTAACAATTAGCCTAAATGGTCTTAATTGACCTGCATAGTCATCTTGCCAACTATAGTTGTTGCTAATTAATTTAGCAAATAACTCATATTCACCAGCTTCATTAAAGACACCAACATTATTACCATCAGAATCAACATATAGAATACCTTCCTTAGCATTCTTATTCAAATCATATCCACCCTTAACATATGTTGTTTCTAATTCATCAACATATGCAATATTGGCTTTTAAGATTTGATATTCAAATACCTCGGTTGATTCATCTAAGATAAAGTTATCATTATGAATATTAACTTTAATTTGATGAGTTCCAACATTTACACCATCACCATCAATAATTAACCATTCTGCATTCAATTCTTCTGTAGTAGGGTTAGAAATATTAAATTGTGGGATAATTGATGATCCAGTATATGTAAACTCAGTAGTTGAACCCCAGTTTACAGTTAAAACTCGTTTTGTAATTTCATAGCTAAACACAAATGCTTTAGCCTTATAATTTGTGCCCTCAGATACACTAACTTTAATTGTATATGCTCCGATTGCTTGTGGATTTAAAGGTAAAGCTTTACCGTTTTCATCCATAAATACAGCACTAATTTGTCCATCAGATACTGTAGTAAATTGAGGCATTTCAATTGAACGACCAGTATATTGAATAGAACTATTTGCCATAGTTAAATCAAAATCACTTGTCTTTCCAATATTGATATTACCTTGTCCTGTAATAGACTTATAGTTATCAAATACTATCTTGTAATATACAACATATGAACCTGCATTAACAAACTTCAATTCTGAAGTAAAGCTATGCTCTAATTCTTCACCTTCTGGGTTTGTCATTGAATATGTAATAACATAATTTCCTACAATTTCATTGTTGAAAATAACATCTAAGCCATGTGCTTCACCATCATATGTAACATTTACATCATTAACAGTAATATCCGCATCAGCCTTACCAATTTCAATTGAAACTTCAATCTTGATTTCATAATTATCAAGAACTGATATATTAATGCCATTAACTGTTTTAAACATTTCAAGATTTGAAATATCATCAACTGTAATAAACTTATATAATCCTTCAATTGAATCAGATGTAATTAATGCTCCATTTAATGTAAATGTTTCACCATTAACTATATTATTTCCAGTCTGAACATCAAAGATTTCAAAATTATTTAAATCATTTAGATTAATATTAACAATATTATTATCAAAGATATGATAATAGTCTCCACGAATAATAATTTGCTTCTTCACAATTTCAAAACTAATTGACGTTCTAAATGCATTGTAATTAGCAGTTTCATCAGTTGAAATCACAGCTACGTACCTACCTGCATTCACTGGCTTAGTTGGATAAATTGCTGTCATATCCTCACTATAATATTTAACATTAATACGACTTGTTGTATTGATCATTATTTCTAATGAATTAGTACCATATTCAGAGTAAACCTGATTCAAGCCATAAATGTGTTGATATCCACTTTCATCAATAATTATATTCGGATCAGCCTTTGTAATCTCAAATTCACATGAAGCTGAGGTTGAAAGATAATTATCAGATTCAAGAGTAACAATCATAGCTGTATATGTACCAACATTGACTGGTGCAGCATCTAATTCAAATCCTAAAGAATTATAATACTTAATAATATAATTAATATCTTTATCTAATGCTTCAATATTTAACTCAACATTTGCAGATGTTGCATCAACAGTTGAGTAAATTTCGTTACATGTTACTGAACCATTTGATTCAATATACCGGAAATTATTAATTCCATCATATACTTTATCTTCGACGTTAATTGATACAATTGAATTAATCTTATTTATTACAAAATCAAATTCAACAGTGCAAGATTCATAATCTTCTTTTGATAGATTGATTACAATATGATAGCTTCCAGCATTAATAAATTTAGGCATTTCATTATAATCTGTTCCTTCGTATGTGTAAACAACTGTTACATCATCTGTTAAAACAGTAAAGTTAGCAGAAAGCTCATCACCTGTGAAATCAACATCGGTATCAGCTAATTCATACGCGATAGGTTTATTTCTTACATAAATATTTAATAAATATCGAATATCATAATTGTCAATTACATTCTCATTTAATGAATTTACAATTGTAAGTTCTTCTACCCAAGCAAAATCATCAATACTTGTAAATCTACCTAAACCATTTCTAATTAATGAAAGCTTACCAGAAATCCTATCTGTACTAGCAAGAGAAACATTCTTATTAGTAAATACTTTTGACCAATTTTCATTTCCATCTTGTACAAAATTTTCATCTTCAGCTTCAATAATTAATAAACGCTTAGTAATATTATACATAATAGTATTGTTTATTAATTCATAGTTCTTATTATCTGTTGTTACAGTTAATTCATAAGAACCTGCATTAATTGAACCTTGACTACTATAAATAATATTCAATTCTTGTCCTAACAAATCAATTGCTTTAGCTGTAGGCTTTTGTATTAATCCATTGTAAGTTAATTCAGTTGAATCAAACATTGCTGAAACCTTAGCAGGTAGAATGTTAAATTCAAGTTGAGCTGTGTCAGCCGCATATAAATCGGTGCCAACAAGTGTTACTACAACCTTATATGTACCAACATCAACTGGATTAGAATCAAGTAAAATCCAATTATCAGAAACTAATTGATAATAAGCGAATGTGTATTCACCATTTTCAACATAAGAGCTTACAGAAGGATTTTCAACTGCCTTAGTATTATAAGTATGTTCCTTATATAAAGCATCAATGATTAAGTTAGAATTACCCTTCGTAATTTCAAAATCAAATCTCTTACTGAAACCATAATAATTGTCAGTATCTTCTACTGTTACTACTACAAAATACTTACCAATTGATGAAGGAGCAAGTAATGCAACCTCATTCGTTTCATCTTGATAACGCCACATAAATGTTGGTGTTATTTCATATGAAAGTTCAGGTGAAATACGGTATGATGGACTAACAGGATAACGATCATATGGCTTTGTTAGGTCATCCATTTCAAGACTTAATTGAATCTTTTCAACAGTTAAGCTTAAAGTTCCATAATAAGTTTCGAATAATTCCTTCATTGCAACAAAGTCAATTGTATATCTACCAACATTATTAACCTTCATTTCAGATAAAGTATAATCAGCATTATATTTGAAGAAGTATGCTATATCAGTATTATTAGCTACAACAGTAACATCGTAATATGAGCCAATATATGGAACAGTTAATGAATAATTATTATCGCTATCTTTTGTGGCTTCTACTCCATTAACTAAAACCTTAATATCAAGAAGCTCATATCTAATTGCAACATTAACATCATAAGTAATGTTATAATTTTCAATTACAGAAATTCCATTTCTTAAAACATCATAAGTAATATTTACGTTACTATTGTTATAGTTTCCAACAGCACCTGACTTAGTTGTAATAGTTCCAGCTGCAGTATCAGCAGTTGGCATATTTTCAATTAAATCATTTGTAATTGCTACTGTAAATAAGTCGTTTGACCATGTAACATTGTCATTACTATAAACAATCTTAATATCACGCTTTGTTATTTCATATGTAAGAGTCTTAGTTGTTAATGAATAATTATTAGAATATTCATTCAATCTAATATCTAATGTATATGTACCAATATTAATTGGATCAGCATTACCTCTTACTGTAATAACAGGCTCAAAATCAACATTACTAAAGTAAATTCTTGGGATTTGAATTGTACCATCATAAATTGTAGTTTCATACTCCTGTAATGGTATCAATTCACATTGCTTAACAGTTACATCAAAACTAAATGTACCACCAAATGTATTATCTGAATCAGCAATTTCAACGATCATTTCATAAATACCAGCATTAATTGGAAGCTTACCATCATCAAAGCCTGTAAATGAATATGACTTTACTGTACCAGTCGATGAAATCGTTGGAACTATAATTTCTTTTCCAGTATACACTTGAACATTATTAGAAATATTTACATTTGCATAATTCTTACAAATTTCAATTGTAATATTTTCTATATTGATTATGTAGTTTTGACTTACATCCTCATCATTTGATATTCCTTCTAAGTACATTCTTGTATTTATTGTTAATAAACTATTGGAATATACTCCCACCGTGTAGCCCTTAGTTTCAATAGAAAGTGCTAAATGTGTATTAGCTAACATGTTATGAATACTAGTTAAAGTAAATACTTCATTATAAGCCTTACCATCGAATAACTTAGACTCACTTAATTCTACATTAATCTCACGCTTTTCAATTTCAAAATTATACTTATATTCAACAGATGTGTAATTACCATACTTATCTGTAGGAATTGTAAATACAGCAGTCCATGAACCAGCATTAATAGCTGATGAATAAGCTAATGTTGTATTTTGACCATAATAATATCTAATTGTAGGTATTAAAGAAGCATCTACAGTATAATTTAATTTAACTGGATTACCATCATAAATATGAGTTTCATCAACGACTTGAATCTTAGGTTCAAGTGGAGTAATTGTAAATGTTATACTTCCATAGGTTGTTTCTCTCATATCCGCTTCAATTCTAAAGTATATAGTATATGTTCCAGCTTTTGAATATACATAATTATCAGATGTATAATTAGAACCATCAACACTATATTGAACACTATAATCACTACAATTCTTCGGAATAATTGTAAATGATTCTTTCATTCCTGGCTTATAATTTCCCTCATAATATTGAGCGTCGTATTCAATTTCTGGATATACAATTTCAAATGAACCTGCAATGCTAATATTATACAATTCAGATACATCCTTGCCTTCAGCATCAATAACCTTATAAGAAACATTATTAATATTATTAGCTGAAAGTGTTCCATGAACATTTGGCATAAAGCTTAAATATCCACTAACAGTATCACCATCAAGAAGGCCAGAAACCTCAAGATCATTAAGATTATATCTTATCTCATTAGTTCCATAAGCAACCTTAGTTCCTGTAGGAATATTAACAACAAGATCAGCCTTTTCAACAGATGCATCTAGTGTAATAATTTCTTCTCGATAATAAATATCACGATAATCATCCCACATATATGCCTGAGGATATCTTAAAATTGCATAAATCTTAAATGTTCCAATATCTTTTACCTTAAATGAATGGTAGCAAGTATCTGCCGTTGGATCTAATTCACCATTTTCATTTCTTACCTCATCTCGATAATACTTAGTTGGATCATCAAGCTTATAGAAGTAATAACGGCCTGTGTCTTCTTCCTTGTAATAAAGGTTAAATAATTCATTATTACGAGAAATTGCAACCTCATGTTCCTCACCATCATATTTATAACGATATGAAACAATTGGAACAGGAACCTCAATTCTTGTAATTCGATAAGTAATACGTGAAGGAACTAATAAATAGTTTTTATAAACATTATTACGACTATCTGGAATTAATCTATCTACATCAATTTCTACTAAAGCTGTATGTGTACCAATATCTAGTGGCTTAGATGATGATAAATCATAACCCATAATAGTAACCTTTAATGGTACAAGACTTTCAGGTAGGTTAGTAACTGCAACTGGTTTATGAATATTTTCTCCCGTTGCACTATAATCATACTCATGAGTTGTCTCAGACCAATAAACAGCTAATGGCTGAGGAGTTATTTCAACTTTAACATTTAAAATAACATTATAATTTTCAGAAACATCAATTAAATTTCCTTCACTATCAGTCTTAATTACCTTCCAGTAATCATTAGAACTGCCAATGAAGTTAACACCAGGAATAATACTATCAAATGATTGATAATACCAACGAATTGTATCCAAGGAATTACTGCTATTGTAAATACCTACATTTGCGCCATCATTACGATTAATTCTAACACCATCTATATTCTCAAAATCTTTATCATTTGAATTTGTTGTATATAAATTACCATATAATTGGTCAATTCCCGTTGTTTGATATCCATCTACCTCTGTTGTAAAGTTACCAAATTCCCAACGTTCTTCTTCTGCGAATACCTTAGATGTATTTATAGTAACAGTTAAATCAGCCGGAATAATTGTAAATGTAATTGTTTGAACACCAACAAATCCTGAATTATTTCCTTGAATTTCAACAGTTGCAATATAACCTTCCTTAGTAATACTTACATTATTAGAGTACTTAATATGATATTGATCATTTAGTGTATAAGTAACTGCCTTATGATTTACACGAATTGCTCGATCAGAAACATAGGCTTCTGGTGTTTGTTCAGAACCAATATAGTTTAGAGCAAGATCAGAATGATTCTCATATTCAGATGTGTCAGTTTCAGTTAATCTTAAAGTCAATCCTGAAGTTAAAATTTGATAAGGGAATTGGCTTGATCCCTTAGTCCAAGTATAATTTTCAGTATAATGAGGATCCTTTAAATTCAATGTATCCAAATCGGTAGATTTTGTATCTAAGAATCCATAATATACTAAAGCATTACCGCTTTGTGGATTAACAGTATCATTATAACCAATCCAATCACTTTCATGACCAGCATATAGCTTAGCGTCCTTATATGTCTTATTAACATACACGGTCATATCCATTCCACCAGGAAGGGCGTGATCACCAATTTTAACAATATTAGTTCCAATTTCAAATGTAGTTATATCAACATATAAATCAGTACTATCAGCATTAGCCGTATTATAATAATTTGCAATTGCACCATCAGTAATTTCAACTACTGGTCTTCCACCATATGCAGCAGGTACAACAATTGCACCACCCATAAATAGATTAGTATAACCAATAATCTTAAATGCACCTTCATACGAACCATTTGCAAGCTTCTTATACTTAGGCATATATTCGTAAATGAATATCTCCTTAGACTCAATATGAACAGAATACTTAGTATACCAACGTTCATAATGTCCAGTAGAAACCTGTTTTTCATGTTCTTCCTTAAGAAGATTTTGACCATTTTCGCCAAGATAAATGTCATTTTCATTTTCGTTCTTTGTAATAGCCCACTTAGATGGTCTTTCAGAATCTTTAATTACATTGTCATTCTTAGCTGGCATATCCTCTGGATCATAGAAAGCAATGATAAAGAAGTTAACATCAGTACCTGGCTTTTCAATATCAATAAAGGCTTGTGGTGAAATAACAGTTGTATAAATTGGTATTTCCACATATGTTAATGCATACATCTTATTAAATGCATAAGTTCCAATACTCTTCAAGCTCATTGGCAATTTAACATTTTCAATAGTAATTAATCCCTGGAATGCATAATCCGTAATTATAGAATTTCTATTAGAATTATATGACATATTAATTACCTTTAATGTTGAAGGAATTTGATAAGTATTTCCATTTTGAGTTGCTTCATATTCAAGACTTGATTTAGTCTTTGACATATATCCAAAGATAAATCCAAATGTAGAACCAGTATCATCACTATTAGTAGCATCTCCGCCACCAACATAAGCAATTGTAATTTCTGTTAACGAAATCATACCATTAAATGCACCATAACCAATAGAAGTTATTGTTGCTGGAAGAGTTAATGATGTAATTGCTGTGTTATCTGCAAATGCAAATTTACCAATGTTAGTTAAAGCGCTCTTGTAATTCCATGCCTTTTGATTATGTAAGCCATAATATGCATAGTCTTCAATTGTTGAAATATTATCAGGAATTTCTTCTACAACTAATGTAGTACAGTTCATAAATGCACCAGTAGAAATAGTAGTTAATTCACTATTAGTTAAGGAAACAGTTTGAAGATTTTCGCTTTCAGCAAACATATAGTTACCAAGAATTGATGTATCTACAATAGCTGTTGTCATACTATGAGAATGTGCAAATGTATATTCTCCAAATGTCTTAACTGTACTAGGTACTGTAATAGTTGCTAGGCCTGTATTATTAAATGCATAATCACCAATAAAGTTAATTGCCGATTGAATTTCAAAAGTATTTAAAGCTAAACAGTTTTCATAAGTATAAGCTTCAATTCTAGTAATAATATTTGCATTAAATGTAATACTTACCATATTTGAAGAATCCTTATAAGCAGATGCTCCAATTGTACTAACAGTTGATGGAACATTAAAGTTTGTAATACCAGTATTTTCAAATGCTGAGCTTCCAATTGTAGTCACTCCTTCATTAATTGTAATTGTTGTAACATTATCACAATTTAAGAAGGCGTTATCCGCAATTATAGTTTCATCCGTAATTTCAATCGTAGTTAAACTAGTAGGCACAGCATAAGAATTTAAATTATTTTGTAGTCTTCTTAAGGCTGTTCGATTCTTTAATCCGAAAATCCAACCGAATGCTGATTCAGCATTAGTATTACCTCTTTGAGAACCAACAAATGGTAATGTTAAAGACTTAAGGCTTGTACATCCTCTAAATACCTCACTACCAATATAGGTAACTGTATTTCCAAGAGTAAATGTTTCAATTGTTACATCGTTTTCAAAGGCATTAGCTTCAACTCTTGTAACAACTGCAGGAAGAGTTCTTGAAATATCTTCTGAATCATCCTCAAGCTTAAAGCCTTGAAGATTAGTATTATCCTTAAATGTGAATTCATTGATTATTTCAATTTGAATACCTTCTTCAAGACGAATACTTTGAAGGGCTGTACATCCTTCAAATGCATGTGCACCTAATTCCTTAAGCGTACGTGGAAGTGATACATATGTTATTAAATCTACATTATGGAATGCATATTCACTAATGTTTGTATCATTCTTAACAATTACATTACGCAAAGAATTTACAATACTAAAGTTATTATTATCAATTAATAATTCATTTTCATCTATAATACCAAAGATCCAACCAAACATTGTTTCATATGACTTATCAATTGTAGCTAGACCTTGTGAAGAACCAACAAATGGAATAGTTAAAGTCGTAAGTCTTGTAGCGCCTCTAAATACGGCCTCACCTACATACTCAACATTATTGCCAAGTGTAAATTCAGTAATAAACTGACAGTTTTCAAAGGCATATTTTTCTACTCTTGTGAATGAATCAGGAAGAGTTGTCATTTGAAGCTTAATTGCATCCTTAAATGTACCTTCACTTAAGGTCTTAATTTGACAAGTCTCATCAAATGAGAATGATACCATTGATGAAGTTCTACTAAATGCATACTTTCCAATTGTAGTAACATTATTAGATACGGCAAAATCGATAAAGTGTACATCGCTACATCCGTCAAACGCGTAAGCACCAATTGTAGTTACACAATCAGGAAGTCTTCTTACGATGGCTGTTGTATCCTTTGTATCTGATACATTTCCACCTAAATTGAAGCCTTGAAGAGCTGTTGCATTTTGGAATAGATTATTTGAAACAGTTGTCATCCTATATCCATCCGCAAATCTTACAACACTAAGTGTATTGTTATTTGCGAATGCATATTCACCAATTGTTTCAATTGTATCAGCAAGTGATACATAATCAACATTTGGTAAATTATAGAAGGCATATGGGCTAATGTTCTTATCGTTTGTAATATGAACATTTTGTAATGAGTTTACAATACTATAAGATGCATTATCCTTTATATCACCATTATTATAACCAAAAATCCAACCAAACATTGTTTCCTTAGCTGTAGCTTTTTCACTTTCACCTAAGGTTTCACCAACAAATGGAATTGTTAATGTTTCAAGTG